>OIQH01000561.1_pt1 | contig 12439 bp, 6 predicted proteins | sample 1585941 | NCBI WGS metagenome assembly OIQH01 (sample SAMN02674887, study PRJEB24791) | human gut metagenome, SKBSTL062 | isolation source: stool | host: Homo sapiens | place: USA | reverse complement strand
CTGTTCTCATTCCGATTGGTCTTGATTGTGTGTTTTCCGTTACCTAAGAAGTAACAGAATTATATAAGGTAAAAATAGTGGATTAATCAAAAAAGTTTTGAGAATATCTCTATTTAAAAGTATAACATACAAATAAAGATGAAACAAACTAAAGCGGCTTTTAGGAATAAGCCATTTATTTCGTTAAAAGGTAGTATTCTATTTCTGATACTCATTCCGATGAGCGGTCTGGTTCACGCGCAATATTCCATGGGAACAACGGGGCAGTTGATGATACCTACCGCTGAAATGCAGGAGACCGGTACATTTATGGGAGGAGTCAATTTCTTACCCGAGCAAGTTACTCCATCGGTTTTCAGTTTTCCTACCATGAACTATTTTGTAGATATGACTCTTTTCTCTTTTATCGAATTCACTTACCGGATGACATTACTCAAAATGACAACCGGTACAGGCAGAACGGGTTATCATAATCAGGACCGTTCTAATACGATTCGTATTCGTCCGCTAAAAGAAAGTCGCTATTTCCCAGCTGTTGTGATTGGTGGAGATGATCTTTTGACGGAGAAGAAGACTCCGTATTGGGGAGCTTATTATGGTGTGTTGACAAAGACTATCGGATTTCGTTCGGGAGACCAATTGGCTGTAACGGCCGGATGGTATATTCATCAAGGTGATTGTCGTGTATTTAATAAAGGACCTTTCGGAGGTGTCCGCTATACGCCTTCTTTTTGCAAAGAATTGAAGTTGATGGTGGAATATGATACGCGTGGATGGAATATGGGTGCTGCCATGCGCTTTTGGAAGCATTTGTCCGTCAATGTGTTTACTCGCGAATTTACATGTGTTTCCGCCGGTCTGCGGTATGAATGTACATTAATGCATTAAAAGAAGATGAAAAGGATTGTTAGTGTGACCGCTGTTTTTCTCTGTGGTATTTCTTTGTTACAGGCACAGCCAGTTCGTGTGAGTGAGACACTGAAAGAGTTGGATATGGAGAATATTTCAGTTGTGGAGAAAAGGGACACGATAACTGCGGCTTTTGAGACCTCTGCTTATAGAGGTATTTATAATGGAATCGGTATTGCCATACGCCATTTGGTCGCTATACCGGAAATACCGACTTTGCAGCTACTTATATTAGATAATGCCTTACCACAATTATGCATAACCATCCCTGCAGAATTGATTCAAAAATATCAGTCCGGCGAATGTACGTTGGATGAAGTGTATCGTAAGATGGGGATGACTACTTCTACCGAAACTGCTGTGCGTCAGCTGAAAGGTGTAAAACGAAAAGAAAGTTCTTTCGGTAAGGTCGATTTGGTAGTATATCCCAACGTGATGTTAGTCAATAATGTAACTTATAAGTTGTATAAGGCGGCACTCGAGTTGCAACCTGCCCTGGAAATGCAATTATGGAAAGGCGCCTCGCTACGGATGCAGGTTTCTTTGCCTATTGTAAGTAATGAAGATGGCAAGTGGAACTGCGTTCGCTTGGGATTCATGGCTTTGCGTCAGGATTTTCGCTTGGCTAATCATTGGAAAGGATACCTCACAGGCGGTAGTTTCTCGAATGACCGTCAAGGGCTTGCTGCAGGTATCGGTTATTTTTCATCAAATGGTCGGTGGACGGTAGAAGGTGGAGGAGGAATAACCGGCTCTGCTCATTTCTACGGTAGCAAATGGAAAATGAGTAAATGGAAAAGAGTCAATGGACAGATTAGTGTAGGATATTATGTGCCGGAAGTGAATACCTTGGTGAAAGTAGAAGGGGCCCGCTTTATTTATGGAGATTATGGAGTACGCGGAACTCTTTCCCGCTATTTCGGTGAATATATTGTAGGAATATATGGTATGTACACAGATGGAGCAACGAATGCAGGGTTTAATTTTTCTATCCCGTTACCGGGAAAGAAACGCAAGCGACATGCGTTACGGGTGATGCTTCCCGAATATTTTGCTTTTCAGTATGATATGCGTAGCGGGAATGAATATGCCCATCGTTCGTTGGGCGAAAGTTATAGTGTTGAACCTAAGTCGGCAGAGAATTCACATTTCTGGCAGCCGGATTATATTCGATATTATTTGATTAAAACGAGTGAGAAGTGAAACATGATTGATATTTTAACTAGTATTTTTAACAAAATTGAAACATTATGAAAAGTGTAAAATGGTTTTATGTGGGTGTCATGGCAATAGCCTTGGGTATGTTAACTTTTGTGACAGTAGCCTGTCACGATGATGATGACGATCCGAAACCGCTAGAAGGGGAAGTAATTGAAACTCCAAAACCGGTAGTGGAGTATTACATTATGGGTACGGTGACTTCTGGGGGAGAAGCAATGAATGGGGTAAAGGTAAAAGTGGGTAGTAAAAATTACACAACCGACTCGAATGGTAAGTTCTCTGTTACAGAAAGTGCTACAGGTACTTATAGTATTGAAGCGTCTTCTAATGGATATCTTTCACAGAAAACGTCAGTTGTCATTGCAGAGAATGCAGAGAATCGTAGTGTGGTAACGGTAGCTCTGGCTCTGACAAAGGAGAGTCGGAAGGAAACTGTGTCAGTAACTGCAGAAGAAGAAATTAAAGTAGAGGATAATAGTGAATCTAATACTACCATTGAAGATCCGGGAGAAGTTGCTCCGGAAGCAGTGGTAGAGGATAAACCACTCGTGAAAGTCGAATTGGCAATACCGGCAGGTGCAATTGATACAGAAGCTAGTGCAAGCCTTATTAGTGATGGGAATGTTGGCATTAGTGTAACAACCTTTGTTCCTGCTCCTGCAGAAGTGACTACTGAAGTGAAGGCTGAAGAAGTGAATCAAAATATAGAAAAAAGCATTCCTTTAGCTGCTGCTAAATTTGAACCGTCTGGTTTGAAATTTAAAAATGATGTTACGATTTCTATTCCTAATCCTATCCCTGGAATAACATTTGCTGATGCTGATATGATACTTACTTATCAGAATCCAGATACAGGAGAATGGGGAGATGCAAAAGATAATGATGGAAATGTAATTAAAAATATATCTTCTACTACAGAAAATGGAGCTGTCACTGCATATACAGCCCAAGTCGATCACTTCTCTGCTTATGCAATAGAAAATAAAGTATACAGCAAGATTAGTAATGAAACTGTGACAACTAATATTCTAGGACAAGCTAGTCGTGATAATAGCGAGAATGCTAAAGCAGTGACTGGTATTGAACTGAAATATAAGGAAAAGTCTGGTTGGGACTATGATAAGAATGATGCTGGTCTTGTTGCTGAAGTTAAATCGCAATTAGGAGCTACTACTAGTGAGAGCGATACAAAAACGGTGAATGCAATGGTTGCTTTCATGAAAACTCGTATGTTCTCATTAATGGGATCGGTATCTGGCATTACGGAAACTGAACGTGTTTATAACACTGTAAATGTAAACGGATACACCACTATGAGTTATACTTGCTATGCAAAAGCTCGTACTACCACGTTGACGGCTAATGTAAAGTTTAATGGTCAAAACAAGACGGTTTCGATTACAGCAACTCGTTATACCGGAACGGATCATCAATATAAGACGGTTACTTATAATCCGACACATAGCGGCGGTAAGGGTGGTAGTATTTAAGATGTTTTATAGTAAGGGGCTTGGATTCGTTTGTAGCATTGAATCCCTGCCTTAGCCGATTAGGAAAAAGTACAGAGGTACATCTTTACCTAATCGGGGCCACGCATCAGATTTTATTTTGATGCACATTTCCCTGAATATCAACTGTCTGTGAAGATCGTTGATATGATTTGAAACGATTCATTGAATCGATATGTAATATTTTTAATAAAACCCTTTTGAATATGTTCCTTTTTTAATAAACCCTTTGGGGCATATTCATATAGAGTATAGAGGGAGGAGATCACTGTGAAGCGGTCTCCTCTTTTGCTTTTTGAAAATATTGTATTACGCGAAGTAGTATTGCTAAAATCTGTCTTCCTTGGAGTGTTATTATATTCTTTTTGACTAGATTTGACTAGAAGTAATACCCTAAATTCACAAAACAACTTCCTTTGTCCGTCTGATTGGAATATCCCAACGATATTTCCAATGGTCCGAAGATGCTGTCCATTCCATAACCTGCACTAACACCGAATAATTGCTTGCCTTTCAATATATCGAAGAAATTACTATCCGTTAGCCCGTAGTTACCCGTCAGTGTGAGATAATGAATGGCTCCCATACGTTGTCTGAATTTAATAGACGCGATCATTATGGTGTTATCCATCAATTCCAGATTGGTGACCCCGGCAAACGGTAATTGCTGTGGAATATAGAAACCGGGTACGTCACCGCCAATGGCATTTTGCAGCGGATAAGGAAAATCTCTTCCGATCAGGATACGTCCATAAATGGAAGGAATGACGGAGAAACGGCGGGTCACAGGGATGACACTTGCCCACGAAGCATTCAATGCTGAAAATGGAGCATGGTCGTTGTATTGTGCCATGTTATCCGTATAAAGCGAATAGGCGGCTCTGAAGTCACTTCCTTTAGAAGGGAAGCGTCCTTTATCATAAGTATTATATTGCACTTGGGCAAAATAACTTAGAAAATGTTCCGATTCCACTTTCAGATCGGAGATTTCAGGTTTCTTGAACAGGAAATCTTTATACTTGTAATATTCAAAACGCAGACCGAGTCCGAAGCGGAAATTCTTGTACCATACATCGGAGAAACCGAATTCTGCCAGATGATATTTATACGTTGTATTATAGGCACGCTCACCTTCCTCGTAAATGTTGATATCGTTGTATTGGAACATATACGAGAAGTTGAAATTACGTTGCTGCATGGGTTCCAGCGTATAGTCTATGCGGGCAGCATATCGTTTACCCAATCGACCGGTAAGAGCCAGGCGGGAAGGAATATGAGTTTTGAGGTCTGCCGTTGCATTCACCAGCAAAGACGCGATTTCTTCCGAATCAAAACGGATGCCCAGATTGATTCTTCTTTCATATTTTTCCTGCAACAGGAAGTTGAGGTGATAACCTTCAGGAGTCTCTTTCAACGTATAGCTGGCACTGGAATAGGATTGACTACCACGTAATTGATACAAGGCCTGTTCTATTTGTTGAGTGGTAATGTCACTGTTTTCTTTCAGATTACATTTCTTCATCAGCCATTTTTTATCATCCACCTCTACACCGGAAAATGAGATGTCCGTCACATAAACCGTGCGTGCATTGGAAAGAGAAGAATAAGGGCCATGTTGCTTCGGAGTATAATCTTCGGCTATTCCTATCTTCTTTTTCAAGGCAAGCAACGAATTCCATTGTTCTTTAGCCGCTTCTTCGCCTCTTCGCATCAGAGTGTCGATGGCAGCCGGGGTAAAACTGGCGGATGAATATCCCTCCACATTGACACGGATATAAGTGTCTGTGAGGTCTACATTTTTTTCATGGTTAGACTGGCAGGTGATGTCTACAATCTGTCCCAGAATATCGGGGACGCTGTTGAGCTTGTCAGCCTTCTTCAAAGCATTCTGCACGTCTACTCCGATAATAATATCGGCTCCCATGGCTTTCACAACATCTGCCGGATAGTTGTTTACAATGCCGCCGTCCACTAATACCATGCTGTCTTGCCGTACCGGAGTAAATACACCCGGAATAGCCATGCTGGCACGCATAGCGGTTGAGAGTATTCCGTCATGGAATACAATTTGCTCTCCATTGACAACATTGGCCGCTACACAAGCAAAAGGAATGGGAAGTTTATTAAAGTTGATGGAGTCATGATACCCCACAGTGAGATCTGAAAATAGGTTAGCCAGATTTTGCCCTTTCATGAGTCCTCCGGCAGCAGCATCCTTGGGAGTTTTGGTGAAAGGGATAGAGACTGTATATTTTTCAGACCGCTCACGATCAGTCAATGACATGGCACTTCGTTTGATACGGTCGCTCAACAGGAATGTCCAATCTTGTTTTCGTACCATGCTGTCCAATTGTTCCGTAGTATAACCGATGGCATACAGACCACCTACGATAGCTCCCATACTGGTGCCGGCTATATAGTCAATAGGAATTCCGGCTTCCTCAATTACTTTCAGTGCTTTGATGTGTGCCATTCCTTTGGCACCGCCGCCGCTTAGAACGACACCTACCTTTTTCCTTTGCTCTTGAGAATGCAAAGAAAAAGGCAATAAGATGCCAATTGATAAAACTAATGTTGAAAAGATTTGTTTTTTCATTAGGATGTGGTCTAGTGTTGATGTTTAATATAATACAAATGTAGAGCATAATTTGTTTAGTTGTTGAAATGGGAACTAAAAAAAATGTTCCAAAAGTCGGAAATGTGGATTTTTTCTACACCATACAGTGAATTTCCACACTTTCTGCAAAACGAAGAAATATCTAATGCTTTGATTTTAAGCAGATAATGCAGGTAACGCATTTTTGGTATATGAGTTGTAAATAAGGATATAGAACAAACATAAGTTAAATTAAATAATAAGATTCGATATGAGATTATTCTTTTCGAAACATGAGTTGAAACTGAGGAGAAAGAGAACCATTGCTGCTATTATATGTATGGTAGTTGTGTTGGGTGTGTACTGGATACTGACCCGACCTCAGAAGGCTGCGCCGGAAATGCCGACAGTCATTGTTGAACCGGTAGTAAAAGACGACGTAGAGATATACGGAGAATATGTGGGGCGTATTCGTGCCCAACAGTTCGTCGAAGTACGTGCCCGTGTGGAAGGTTATCTGGAAAATATGCTTTTTGCCGAAGGTACATATGTCAATAAGAATCAGGTTTTGTTTGTAATCAACCAGGACCAGTATCGTGCCAAAGCAGATAAAGCCAGAGCGCAATTGAAAAAAGACGAAGCGCAGGCTTTGAAAGCGGAACGTGATTTAAAACGTATCCGTCCGTTGTTTGAACAGAACGCTGCAAGCCAGTTGGACTTGGATAATGCGGAAGCCGCTTATGAAAGTGCCGAGGCAACGGTAGCCATGAGCGAGGCGGATTTGGCACAGGCTGAACTGGAATTGGGTTATACCATTGTTCGTTCGCCCTTATCGGGACACATTAGTGAAAGAAATGTGGACTTGGGTACGTTAGTCGGTCCCGGAGGAAAATCATTGCTTGCTACCATTGTGAAGAGTGATACAGTATTGGTGGATTTCAGTATGACAGCACTCGATTATCTGAAGAGTAAAGAAAGAAATATTAATCTGGGACAGCAGGATTCTACCCGTTCCTGGCAGCCGAATATTACCATTACATTGGCAGATAATACCGTCTATCCATTTAAAGGATATGTGGATTTTGCCGAACCGCAAGTCGATCCTCAAACCGGAACTTTCTCTGTACGTGCAGAAATGCCGAATCCGAAACAAGTATTGTTGCCGGGACAATTTACAAAGGTGAAGTTGTTGCTGGATGTTCGTGAAGGTGCACTTGTTGTTCCGATGAAAGCCGTTACCATCGAAAAGGGCGGGGCATATATTTATACCATGCGCAAAGATAATGCGGTAGAGAAACGTTTTATCGAATTAGGACCGGAAGTCGGGAATAATGTGGTGGTAGAAAGAGGACTGGCAGAAGGAGAAATGGTGGTTGTAGAAGGGTTCCATAAGTTGACTCCGGGCATGAAAGTACGGGTCAGTGATCCGGAAGCCGAAGCTGGGGACAGTATAACTACGACAAAAAATGAAGTGACCGGAGTAGAAGAAAACACTACCGGAACGAAGGATAACGCGAAAGGAGAATAAACGATGAAAGTTACTTTTTTTATAGATAGGCCGGTCTTCTCGGCTGTAATCTCCATCGTGATTGTGATTGTCGGCATTATTGGCCTGACGATGCTTCCGGTGGATCAATATCCGCAGATTACCCCTCCGGTGGTGAAGATCAGCGCATCCTATCCGGGTGCCAGCGCACTTACCGTGTCGCAGGCGGTAGCCACTCCGATTGAGCAGGAAATCAATGGTACGCCGGGTATGCTTTATATGGAATCAAACAGTTCTAACTCCGGAGGTTTTTCGGCAACGGTCACTTTTGACGTATCTGCCGATCCGGATTTGGCAGCCGTTGAGATTCAGAACCGTGTGAAACTGGCGGAATCCCGTCTGCCGGCGGAAGTCATTCAGAATGGTATTTCGGTAGAAAAACAGGCTCCCAGTCAGTTGATGACGCTTTGTTTGACTTCTACTGATCCGAAGTTCGACGAAATTTATTTGAGTAACTTTGCTACTATCAATGTGCTCGATGTAATTCGTCGTATTCCTGGGGTTGGACGTGTATCTAATATCGGTAGCCGCTATTATGCGATGCAGATATGGGCGCAACCCGATAAGTTGGCAAACTTTGGACTGACCGTGCAGGATTTACAGAATGCATTGAAGGATCAGAACCGTGAATCGGCAGCCGGTGTATTGGGGCAACAGCCGGTACAGGGACTGGATATTACCATTCCTATTACGACTCAAGGACGTTTGTCTACCGTAGGGCAGTTTGAAGATATTGTAGTGCGTGCCAATGCCAACGGGTCCATTATTCGATTGAAAGATGTGGCGCGTGTATCGTTGGAGGCCTCTTCTTATAACACAGAAAGTGGTATCAACGGCGAGAATGCCGCTGTGCTTGGTATTTATATGTTGCCGGGAGCAAATGCGATGGAAGTAGCCGAGAGGGTAAAAGAGGCTATGGATGAGATTAGCAAGAATTTTCCGGAAGGATTGAGCTATGAGATTCCGTTCGATATGACGACTTATATTTCCGAATCTATTCATGAAGTATATAAGACGTTGTTTGAAGCGTTGGTATTAGTTGTATTGGTGGTTTATCTATCCTTGCAGAGCTGGCGTGCAACGTTGATTCCGGTAGTAGCGGTGCCTATTTCATTGATCGGTACTTTCGGATTCATGTTGATTTTCGGTTTCTCGCTGAATATACTGACATTACTCGGATTGATTCTTGCCATCGGTATTGTTGTGGATGATGCGATTGTGGTGGTGGAAGGCGTAGAACATATCATGGAAACGGAACATCTAAGCCCATACGAAGCAACGAAGAAAGCGATGAACGGACTTGCTAGTGCTTTGATTGCCACATCACTGGTATTGGCGGCAGTGTTCGTTCCGGTTAGTTTTTTAAGTGGGATTACAGGGCAGTTGTATCGCCAGTTTACGGTGACGATTGTGGTGTCCGTACTTATTTCTACGGTAGTGGCTCTGACATTGAGCCCGGTGATGTGTTCATTGATTCTGAAGCCGGATAACGGAAAGAAAAAGAATATCGTTTTCCGGAAGATTAATGAATGGCTGGGCATCGGTAGCAATAAATATGTGGCTGCCGTAACTCGCACCATCAAGCATCCTCGCCGGGTTTTGAGTGCTTTTGGTATGGTATTGATCGCTATTATGCTGATTCACCGTATTATTCCGACCAGTTTTTTGCCTGTGGAAGACCAGGGATATTTCAAGATTGAATTGGAACTGCCGGAGGGAGCTACTTTGGAACGTACCCGTATCGTAACAGAACGTGCCATTGCTTATTTGGAAAAGAATCCATATATTGAATATATACAGAACGTAACGGGAAGTAGTCCGCGTGTTGGAAGTAACCAGGGACGTGCTGAACTGACGGTGATCCTGAAACCTTGGGAAGAGCGGAAGAGCACTACTATTGAAAAGATTATGGATACGGTGGAAAAACATTTGAGGGAATATCCAGAATGTAAAGTCTATCTGTCCACTCCTCCGGTTATTCCGGGACTGGGTAGCTCGGGAGGTTTTGAAATGCAATTGGAAGCCCGTGGAGAAGCCACTTTCGATAATTTGGTAGACGCGGCAGATACATTAATGTACTACGCATCCAAGCGCAAAGAACTGGCTGGTCTGTCATCTTCTTTGCAGTCGGAAATACCACAACTCTATTTCGATGTAGACCGTGACAAAGTAAAGATGCTGGGTGTGCCACTGGCTGATGTGTTCTCTACCATGAAGGCTTATACCGGTTCGGTGTATGTGAACGACTTTAATATGTTCAACCGTATTTATAAGGTTTACATTCAGGCGGAAGCTCCTTACCGGGAACACAAAGACAACATCAATCTGTTCTTCGTGAAAGCCTCCAATGGAGCGATGGTACCATTGACTTCTTTAGGAAATGCCTCCTATACCACAGGACCGGGAAGTATTAAACGTTTTAATATGTTTACTACGGCCGTTATCCGTGGAGCAGCTGCACAAGGATATAGTTCCGGACAGGCAATGGAGATCATGGAGCAGATTGCCCGTGACCATCTTCCCGATAATATCGGTCTTGAATGGAGTGGTCTTTCTTATCAGGAGAAGCAGGCGGGAGGTCAGACAGGTATGGTGATGGCATTGGTATTCCTGTTCGTTTTCCTTTTCCTTGCTGCTCAATACGAAAGTTGGACAGTGCCTATTGCCGTGTTGCTCTCTTTACCTGTTGCCGCTTTGGGAGCCTATTTAGGAGTCTGGGTTTGCGGATTGGAGAACGATGTCTATTTCCAGATTGGTCTGGTAATGCTGGTGGGACTTGCTGCCAAGAATGCGATTTTGATTGTAGAGTTTGCAAAAGTACAAGTTGATAAAGGTGAAGACTTGGTGCAATCGGCTATCTACGCAGCTAAATTGCGTTTCCGTCCGATTCTGATGACTTCTCTCGCATTCGTACTCGGTATGCTTCCGATGGTATTGGCAAGCGGTCCGGGGTCGGCAAGCCGGCAGGCAATCGGTACAGGTGTATTTTTCGGAATGATATTTGCCATTGTATTCGGTATCATTCTTGTGCCGTTCTTCTTTGTGATGGTGTATAAAACAAAGTCGAAAATTTTAAAACATAAGAAATAATGAAACGAAAGAAACTATATATTGCTATCCTGTTACTTGCCGGGGTCTTGACTTCCTGCAAGGTAGGGAAAAGCTATGTCCGCCCTGATCTTCATTTGCCCGACAGCTTGGAAAGAGCGCAAGACTCGATCAGTTTCGGCGATCAGGACTGGAGGGATATTTATACGGATGCTACCTTGAGAAGCCTGATAGAACGTGCACTGGATCACAACAAGGATATGTTGATTGCCGCTGCCCGTGTGAAAGAAATGGCAGCACAGAAACGTATTTCCACCGCTGCGTTACTTCCGGATATCAAAGGAAAAGTAACGGCAGAACGTGAACTCGAAAATCATGGAGGAGATGCTTTCAAGAGATCAGAGACCTTTGAAGCACAATTTCTCGTTTCATGGGAACTTGATCTTTGGGGAAATCTGCGTTGGGCACGTTCGGCCAGTATTGCCGAGTATCTGCAATCTATCGAGGCGCAACGCGCATTACGGATGACGATTGTTGCTGAAGTGGCACAGGCTTACTATGAATTGGTTGCTTTAGATACAGAACTGGACATTGTAAAGCAAACATTGAAAGCCCGTGAAGAAGGAGTACGTTTGGCGCGTATCCGGTTTGCCGGCGGATTGACTTCCGAGACTTCCTATCGGCAGGCGCAGGTGGAGTTGGCGCGTACGGCAACTTTGGTTCCTGACCTCGAACGTAAAATCTCCCTGAAAGAAAACGATATTGCCTATCTTGCGGGTGAATATCCTAATAAGATAGCCCGTTCCCGTTTGCTTCAGGAATTCAACTCTCCGGAAACACTTCCTGTTGGATTGCCGTCTACATTATTGGAACGTCGTCCCGACATTCGTCAGGCAGAGCAGAAATTGATTGCTGCCAATGCGAAAGTGGGAGTGGCTTATACAAATATGTTCCCGCGTCTTGCCCTGACAGGTGGTTTCGGTAGTGAAAGTACTTCTTTGTCGGAACTTTTGAAATCTCCTTATGCAGTGATGGAAGGAGCTTTGCTGACTCCGATCTTTGGCTGGGGAAAGAACCGTGCGGCATTGAAAGCAAAAAAGGCAGCTTATGAGGCTGAAGTACATAGTTATGAAAAAGCCGTACTGGAAGCTTTCAAGGAAACACGTAATGCAATTGTCAATTTCAACAAGATCAAGGAAGTGTATGAACTTCGTGCCAATTTGGAACGTTCGGCCAAGAGCTATATGGACCTGGCACAACTGCAATACATCAATGGAGTCATTAATTATCTGGATGTATTGGATGCCCAACGTGGATATTTTGATGCACAGATTGGGTTGAGTAATGCTATCCGTGATGAGTTGATTGCGGTAGTTCAACTCTATAAGGCTCTTGGTGGAGGCTGGGAACAAAATCCCTAGAATTATCATATCGATTCACTCATTGAAGAAAACGTAAAGGCTATCTCCCGCACCGGGAGGTAGCCTTAATTTTTCTTTCTTCTTCCTTTTGTCTTAAAAACAACAACAGAAGAATTTTCATAATTCGGAAAAAAGTGCGAAATTTGCAACGCTTTTCAAGTTTGACAAGAAACTTACTAACACCTTTAAA
>OIQH01000432.1_pt1 | contig 16012 bp, 8 predicted proteins | sample 1585941 | NCBI WGS metagenome assembly OIQH01 (sample SAMN02674887, study PRJEB24791) | human gut metagenome, SKBSTL062 | isolation source: stool | host: Homo sapiens | place: USA | reverse complement strand
GTAGGAATATTTAAATTTGGCTCAAATGACAAATTCCGGCTGGCAAATATATTGCGTCCAAAAAATTTTCTATACCCACCACGATCAAAATCCCCCCTTTCCCTATATTGCTGTGCCATCACTCCTCCTGCAGCAAGCACAAATAGAAAGAACAACAATTCTTTTTTACTCTTCCTTCCATTTCTGGAATTAATTCTCTCAATACATACAAAAAAATAAAGAACAACAAGTAACAACATAAACATACAAAGTTTAAAATTTAAAAAATTAATTACTAATCAAGCGAATAACAATATAAATAAATACAAATTACATTAAAAACACACTCAATGCGAAATCTTAAAAAACAAACATAACCTTCAGAAACCTACATCTTTCGTAGTAAAAACAATAATAAAAGCAAAGGAAGTGAAAATATCTTTTGCGACTATTATCAAGATACAAAAATGACTAAATAAAACCTACAGTGGTATAAAATTGACATTTAGGTTACAAAATTCATATTCTTAGATAATTTATCACAATCACCACTCAAACACATCATAACTCACTCCAATCCCAACATAGTGACTTGCCTTATTCCCAGAAAAGCCGTATCCGACCTGTACACCCAGCCCGAACCGTTTCCGCTTTGCCCGCTCTCTGATGAACATCGTGCGCGTTTTACTGTACACCTCTATACTATCCAACTTTGCCCGGTAGCCTGACACATAAGCCGTATAAAGGCTGTCTTTGTAGATTTTCTGCGTAATAGGCAAATACACTGTATCCCGAACTGTATCGCCCGGCACTGGGACGGGAACAACGAACGGGAACGAATCTACAACGCTTTCATAAACCGGAACGGGCACTGTATCCCAGACCGTATCAATACGATTTGTAATGATCGTATCTCTGACCACTTCACCCGGTACGCGTTCCACCCTTGCCGGGCGGAATACGATAAACAGGACAAGAATGATTATGATAATGTAAGGCAAAGATTTCATGGCCGTATGATTACAGGTTTCATAAAATTAGAGAACTCCTTCCGTACATCAAAACAAGGACAAGCCTTGATATACTCAAACGGTTCTACCTCTCCGTTTCCGTTCAGGTCGGGCGATGTATCCCGGTGTCCGAGCACTTCGATGATAGGATACTCTTTACAAAGCTTTGCAACCAAGTTACGAAGTGAGACTTTCTGCCAGTCGGTCCGGGTATCGGCAGGTTTCCCGTTAGCATCCAATCCTCCAATGTAGCAGATACCGATACTGTGCTTGTTGTAACTCACACCGCTAAATCCCTTGGTGTTACAGTGTGCTCCGTCTACAGATAGAGGACGTCCATTCTCGACAGTCCCATCGAGGTCTACTACAAAATTGTACCCGATCTGGTTAAAACCTCTCTGTTTATGTATCCGGTCAATGTCTTTTGCACGCAGATCCTGTCCGGCACGTGTGGCCGAACAGTGAATAATGATTGAATCAATTGTTTTCATTTCTGTACCTCCTTTATTTTATTGATTAACTCCAACGCATCTTTCTCCGATGCACATTTGATGATATTAGCTATTACACTGGGAAGCTCCGCAGCATGACTGCGTTTCCGTCTGTTATGTTCTATCAAACTGCGGAACTCGATATAGAGCACACCGGCAGTGATCAGCAAAGTAATGTATGGCAAAACATACCATGCAAACATCAATCCCAGTGTATCAAACATCAATCCAAACAGCATCAAGCGCCAGTAGTCACCGGCCTTGGCCACAGTCTTTCTAAGCCCCTTGCTCTGTATAGGCTCTTTCAGCGCCTTTGCAGTCTGAATACCATCCCACATGTCTATAAGCGTGGACAAAAACATAAGTAGCCAACATAGAAGAGTCACGCAAGCATGCCGGTAAAGATTTGAAAAGTCTAACGCAGACACAAAATTTAAAATTTCATTCATCTATTCCTTTATTTGATTAATAATATTATCTTTGAAACGTTTTTTAAAGATTTAGTTTATCCGCCCCGCCTGTGAAGGTGGGACGGATTTTTATTTACCCCTTGATAATCTCAACCAGGTTCAGGCAGGGCCGATAATTTGCCGGAATCGTATTGTAATACTCGATATCCAGTGAACCGTCTGCCGGAACCACCACGCCGCTAATTTCAACGAACTGACTGGTATTGTTAGCCGGGTCATAACCAAGGGTCTGTATCACTCCGTTGGCGATATAGAAGCATTTATCCCAATTTGCCTGAGTTACCTCGTTACCACCACTTGTAGAGGCAAGAATCCGGACACGGTAGCTACCTTGGGGTAACCCCGTAAAGCGGAACATTACACGGCTGTCGGGCGTATTAATCCGCTGAGAGGTCAGGCACTTCTTGTAATAGATAGCCGGATAAACGCCATCGGCCGTAGCGCCGGCGAACTCGTTGACTCCCTGTTGGTAAGTAATACCATTATCCGGATACAAGTGCTTGGCGATGTAATACCCTACCAAACCGCCGGAGGTATCCTTCAATGGCGTATTATCATAACCCGCATACCGGTTTGAGGCGATATAGTTGATGATCTCACCATTAACGGTCGGATAGTTCGCGTCCGAAGGGTACGGATTCTTCCGGTCGGCGGAGAAGGAAACGACCAGTTTTACGGTATTCGGGTCTTTCAGACTGATGGAAGCGGATATCACTGCAGAAGCATCCCCGGAGATTGATCTCAATTGGGCATACAACGTCTTCGATCCGAATGAAGTATCATCAAGCGCATAAGGGACGGTACCCTCGCCATATGTTGTCCAGTTTACACCGCTCAGGTCAGCGGACGTACCGATCCGGTAATGGGTAGCGATGCCGGTATAGTCGAAAGCGACCGTCACGTTCTTGTCCGTCGTAGTCGAAGCTCCATTATTGATAGAGATACTATTCAACACCAATGCCGGAGGTGCGAAACGGATCGTGTCATTCAGTACATTAGATTCTCCAAAAGCGTTCTTCACCTTGAAATAAACGGTGTGTTCGCCAAACGTCCGGGACAAATTGAACGAAACGGATGATCCGGTAAGTTCCTGCCAACCGGCACCGGCAAAAACGGAACTCTCAGAGATCATATAGTGCGTGGCATGTGCAGGACGGGAGAAAGTACAAGTAACCACATCCGACTCAGTCTCTTCAGCGCCATTGTTGATGACGAACGACGTCAATACCGGAGGAGCGGTCACCGCGGCAATCCTTTCCGTAAACGGGGCACGCAGCGCGGGTTTCAAGCGTTGTATGAAATACTCCGCATCCGCCTTGTTTACAGCGATCGGTTCGTTCTCGAACTTCGTCACATACTTCTCCGCCCGGGCGGAAAGCGTCATATCCATGTTTACGTTAATCATAAAATAATCGTTTTTAAATCCGTAGCTCAGACCCTGAACGTTAGAACTTTCAGTCACATTTCCGGAACTCAGGCCGCTGACCAGCAACGTCAGTTCGTTCCAGTTGAAATCTTCCAGCTTCGGGATACGCAGGTTGATCCGGAGCCGGTCACCCACAACAAAATGCTCGACAGCCGTTACGGCACAGAGCCCTTTGTATTGAGCCACTTCCTCACAGGTGGCAAACCACATATCGTCCGTACCGCTCTCTCCGTACGTATCACAAAGCCAGTCAAAAAAGCCGGATACGGCCGGCCAGGTTTTCGAAGACTCGGCCACATTCTTGTTACGATCCACACCGTGACAGCCGAACTCGCCGTACATACCGTCACCGATATTACCAAGCGTCTTCAAGAAATCACTCTTATAAGTATCCAAAGAGGCTTTCTCCAAAAAGTAACGGCCACATTTTATCTTATTTACATTCAGTGACTCGTTCCTCAGATTGGTGAATTCCAACTGCCCGCTGGTAATCATTCGGATACCGTCAAGCATCTCACCGGCAGTTATGTATGTGCTATCGTTGCCGGGCTGGGTAATAACCATCAGGTTACGTCCGATACGGGCCTTTACATATCGGTTGGCAGCGGCAACACCATTGATGATATTTTCCACCGTTCCTCCGGTATGGTCCGGTTCAGTATTGTCAAATGCAGGATCACGCACATCATGTATGCTCATGCCACCGTCGAAGTCAAGCATCTCCTCAATCTCCGGCCATAGCAGGTAAGGGTATTTCGTTCCGCCGGCATTATCAAAATTATTTGTATTCAGGTTATACCAGTTAGATGTGTTAATGGTGAAACGGCGGACCATACCACAGCCATCCGTATAAGTCAGCGCACGGGGAGCATATTCACCCGTAATATGCGGATTCAGATTACCATTTACATCGTACATATGAAAGTACTCTGTATTATCGATCCATTGCCCATTAAAGTATTTGAATAGAATACTCCAGGCCGACACATGCGTGTCATCCGAGGTCACCCCATAGGCGAAACGCTTGTTATATTTAAGAGGAGCGAAAGCAACGGCAAGCTGTGACGTGTCCGTTCCGGCCGGAAGAGTGACATCCAGCGTCACATCATCATATTGAAGGATGACATAATCGATCGTATCAACCTTGGTTGCCGATTCGGTAAGGTGATCCTTCACTTGAAGGTAGACTGTTTTCTGCCCGGCACCGTCAGAAAGCGTATAAGGGACCGAAGCGGGATTATCAGCCGGCCAGGTGATCCAGTTTACACCGGACAGGTCAGAGGTTTCCCCGGCACGGTAATGGGTAGGACGACCATCACGCTCGATGAATACCTGGACGGAACGGGAATAAGTCTTTGCAGCGTCCTCGTTGACGTATATGTTCTTCAGGACAAGTGGAACATACGGGTCCCGGTAAGTAATAGAGATATCACGGATGTTGCTTTCGTACAGATCGTTTTTCACCTGTATATTCAGTACCCGATCACCGAAACTTCCGACAAGATGATAAGGAATCAACATCGTACCGGTGTCGGGTATCTCTTCCCACGCTACGGACTCCAGCTCCTCCTGTGCACCTTCACCAACACGGTAATGGGTGGCAAGGCCGATGCAGTTCAGGTAGAGTTCGATATCGGCGTCCGTCACGACACCGTCGGGATATGCAGGGATGGTTACGGCACGTAACCAGACGTCTTTGTTTGCCGGTTCACTGCTACTGGCATACTCCTCTATGTACATGAAATTGAAGTAGGTGTTTCCGCCCCTCTCCTCACGAAGGGTCAGGAAGTCTACATTCAGTTCTCCGGCAGCGTCCGGAGCGGCATCCTCGATTACCATGAACGAACTCCCGTTATTGGCCGTTTCTACGGTATTTGAATAGGTACCGTTAATCTTGATGCGGGCCGGCTGGTCCGCCTGCGTATCGTTGTACTTATTGAAAGACCCGAACACCCGGAAAGTATATTTATGTTCCGGGTTCAAGCCGGAAAACTTCAGGCGGGAGACGATGTTCTCCGTTACAAGGGCGCTGTAATCAAGCGCCCAGCTACTTTTATAAACAGCTTCTTCCACATCCGGCAGGGTACAGGTACCGTTGCTGTTGCTCGTACCGCCCCATTTGTAGACACCTTCGTTTACCGATTCGACAGCTACAGGCAATGTACGGCCGTAAGTGTCTTTCAGGGCAGGCATTTTATCACGTACCGGAGAAGTGTTCTCGGAGATGACAGCTATGAAGTTATTCCAATATTCGTCCTGGGGAGCCGTGCTGTTACTGTCGCACAGGTTCAGTTTGAACGTAGCTTGCAGGTTAGTGAAATTGCCGATATTGTTTGCAACACGCAGGCTGAACGGTTCAAGGGCGACACCGTAAATCGAAGTGAGCGCATGGGTATCCGGACGGGCGTACGACAGACGGATATCCGTTTTCCGGTCATAGTCTGAAAGGGTATCCTGGTTGATATACAGGATTATGTTTTTCGGATTTTCCGGATCGGACAGCAGGTTGCGGACCAGCCGGGGAGCGTCATCCTCAGACAGCGTGAAGGCATCCTTTACGGAAGCATCGGCAGCGGACATGGGAAGGTCAAAAGTAACTGTAATCTTACTGCCTAACTTATCGGTATGGATATCCGAAACCACCGGGGCGCTCTGTTCGGCGGTCAGGGTGGTGACAAGTAATTCAGGAGTATATTCGCTCGTCCCGTTAAGGGCGAATACACGCATACGGTAGGTATAAGACACGCCGGGAAGCAGGCCGGTATCTGTAAACACGCGGGCTGCAAGGTCTTCGATCTTCCCGACAAGCGTATAGCTTCCGTCCACACCGGAACGGTAAAGGGCAAACATGACGAAATCGGCAAGCGCTCCGGCGGGATAGTCCCAGGAGAGGGTGATGGTAGTGGCTGTCCTGCCCTCGCTACGAAGATTTTCCGGTGTGGCGATTAGCGGATAGGTCCGGGCGAAAGCCGAGTCGCTCAATGCTCCCTGACGACTTCCGCTGACCGCTCGAATCTTGAAGTAATAACCGGTATCGGCGTCCAGACCGCTCAGGACAGCGACGTTTTCAACGCCGGCATCTACCGTTTTAAGCAGCGAGTAACCGGCAGACTCTGATTTTGAAGAGAAAATTTCATAGGCGGTATCTTCCCCGTTCCCGTTATTCCAGAAGATTTTAACGGTACCGGCATTGATAGTAACAGCTTTGACATCCGTCACCCGGCTACGGTAATCTGGTTCGGGAATACCGTCAAAAAAGTAGTAGGCCGGAAACTCCGTAACGTTATCAATGAAGGCATTCCCGGTCAGCTCCATGACCGTCTCGTCACCACTGGTACCATGGCGTCCCTCTCCGGTGTATTCGATATAATCACAGACAGCATTTACCTGACGCCAGGCAAGGGCTACATTACCTTTCATGCCCCATTTGGGTTCGCCATTAGGTAACTCCGGATCAGCCGGGTCTATCCATTCGTACTCCTGAGCGGACGGTTTCAGAAGGTGTTTGGTGACATTGGCGCCGACCGGGCCGCAGATCGGGAAATAGGGATTCTCCTCAGGCGTGGGAAGTACATACACTTCATCGCCTTCCTGCGGATTCTCCGGATAATCAGCCGGACCCTGGGCGAAAGATTCATAGGTATTGCCGAATTTGCTATTTTGAATCACCCATTTCCCATTGACATATCTTTCCCTCCGGGTGGTCGGGAATCCGGTGCGGGGCTCGTCAAACTCAAGATTTGCCGGAAGATTCTCAGGGTTGGGAATCTCGGGACAATAGGTAGTCACCCGGGTTACGGAAGAGGAACCGTCCGGAAGAGGTACTTTCACGTTAGGGACGCCCGTATTCTGATCATCATTCAAATAGATCACATAAGCCCCTTTATCCTCTCCTTTTTTGCGGAAGCACATCACGATGATGCGGGAATCAGCATCCAGATACTTCTGACCGGTATAGACATAACCCTTCAAGCGGTTGCGGAAAGTGGCAATGTACCAGAAAGAACGGGTGATAGGATATCCGCCGCACCACAAGAGGGAGTTGAAGATACCGGTCGTGGCGAAACCGCCACGGTCATAACCGTGCATGTATTTCTTTATCGCCTCCACCTTTGCACCCGGAGCCTGATCCGTACAATCATTCCAGTGAAACATCTCGAAGCCGGCACCGCCTTCATACTGCCCGTTTCCGAAATAGCTGTCCATCTCGATCGCGTAGCAATTGCAGGAGCCGATACCCAGGCGCATCATGGTCAGCGCGGCACGCAGTATCCAAGCGCCTTTCACTTCACTGCGGTGACGGTCCGGAATCAGCCAGGAGCCGATATATCTGCCGGGCTGGGAATAACATTGGTACTGGCTCTGGGTATTCTCGCCGCCGGACTCGCCATAGCCGAACTCCGTGATCCAGATTTCCAGATCCGGAAGGTAACGGTTACGGAAGTCAACGATTTGACTCAGCCCGTCGCCCATGGCGCCTTTCCAAGTGAGTATCTCTTCCAGGGTGACAGCTTTGCAGGGGTCCTGGACCAGATGCCCGGGTTTCCACTTATCTGAGAAATAAGTATGCACGTTCAGCACGTCTGCCGGAAACTTCCCGTCCGGACGGTTCTCTTTCGCCCAGAGATACATCTCCTTGAAATACCCGGGATTGATTTGTGCCATACCCGGAACGATGACAAGCGTCTGGGGAGATACCCCCTTGATACCGGGGATCGGATTACCTTCTTCATCCATAATCGTGCCGCAATGCCCGTCATACACGGCACTCAGCCAGGCGGCAAGCTCCTGCGGCTGGGCAATGGTCAGCCATCCTTTCCAGGTACCGTCCTCCTCGTTGCCGGGCTCCTGACCGGACAGCAGGTCGAGATTAACCGATACCTCTGGATCATTTGAAGGGAAGATCTTGAGATCAGACAAATCAGACTGCCCATGGCCGAAAACAGCGGCAAGGTGGTGATAGAGTTTCGTAACTGTTTTATAATTGTCAGGATTCATCGTCTGTGCAAAATACCGCTCGTATCCACGCAATCCTTTGGAAGGCAGGGGACGCCAGCTCTCCGGAAGCCAGTAAGCGTCCAGGGGTTTGACGCTCTGACGACTACCGTCGGCATTCTTATAAAATAGCATGTCGGGCCAGCCGGAGGAAGCGATGAAAGGTTTGAGACCGTAGCGTTCATAAGTATGATGAAGATGGGGGATGAAATTCTCGCCGGTACCATTGTTGCCGCTTACCCAGGGGACTTGGTTGGCCCGTATCGCTACATCGGCCACACGGCGGACCGGATTCTCGGTCAGGTTAGGAAGGAAATGGCCGATGGAACCGAACAGCCTGACGTGTTTCCCGCTGCAAAGGGACATGATCCGGCCTTGCTGATAGAACCAGCCCACCACGTTGAAGAAGTCGTCCACCGTACGTCGTTCCAACCGATGACGTACCGGGGGAAGAAGCGAGGCGGGCTTATCTGTCGTTTTCCGGCCATAGACCATCAACCGGCTGATAAAGCCGATATTGTTACCGATCGCCTGCGTGGGGATAAATTCGCCGCCTTCCGTTACGTCATCCTGGTTGATACCGAAATAGTCATTGTCATATTGAAGCAGGATCAGTCGTCCGGTCTTTCCGGACAGGTCGGCAACGGCGCAACGGTTATGTTGCGAATCCACCGTAGCGGCATACTCTGCCGACTCACCGATTTCAGGAGCTACGAAGATACGGAAGGTACCGGTACTGCCACCTATGGCGTACAGGTATAGTTTGTCAAGCAGGCAAGGTACATGCAGGTCTATAACGAGGCGGTAAGGGTTGAAGTTATTATTGAACTGGAGCTGCCATTTGGTGGAGTAGCTCCGGTTGTTAATGTCCGGATATCCGGTATCGAGAAACACGTCCTTGCCCTTTTCGTCAACGGCGTTGTCTATCAGGCAGGGATTGCCGGAACCGTCCACGACCGTGTCATGGGTACGGGGCGAAAGCATGCGGGCATCCAGATCGATGCGGTAATATCCTTCTTCATCAGCGTCCACGCCACGGGTACGGCAGTAGGCCGGGTCACTGGCTACAGAAGTGTAACGGATACCGTAGTTTACCTTGATACTCTTCAGATAGATGTAATATTCGTTGCCGGCATCCAGTCCGGTAAGGCTGAAACGCTGTTCCTGCGGGTAAGACTCAGGAGCGGAAAGACCGGTGACTTTCTTCATGCCGGCCCAGACTATCGGATCGTCAGCGTCTACGTGGGTATTGGAGTAGCGCATGTCGTACTCCGTGGCCTTATCGTAGATATTGTTTGCCCAGGGAGCTGACCATTGCAATACACAGACGGAGTTGTCATAATAGACCGTCTGGAAGTCTTCGATACGCTGCGGGGTCGGGAACTGCACGTCACCCAGTACCGTGTTACTGTGTATGTAGACCGTATCGCCCAGACGGTTATAAGTCAAAAGCGCAATGGTATCGGCGTTCAACGGGAGGTCTACCGTACCCCTGATACCTTCGGGCAGGGAGATTTGTTTGAAACCTGTCTGAAAAACAAGGATCTTGCCGGTACTGCCGTCTTTCGTGTTGTTAACAGAAAGGTTAAAGATACGGTTGTCTCCGGACAAGGTCACCTTAGCGTAAGGGGTTTTAGCGTGATCAATCGTAATATGTCCATCCACCGGAAGGACTTCGGTAAACTGTTCAAGCGAGAAGGTACGGAGCACGTCGATATTCAGGGGTTCAAATTTGTCTCCTGTCCATGTGTACAGGGTATCTCCCACTTTAAACAGGCCGTTACGGTCAGGCCCGTTGGGGTAAGCGGCTTGGAGGGCTGATAAGGTAGGGTAGTTACCCAGGATCACGAACTCGAGGCTATCGCCTTTGTCTCCGTTTTTTCCCTTCAATAGAGATACCGGAGCGGACACGGTACGGATGATGCCGCCTTTCTGCTCAACGGCCGGAAGGGTATACAAGCCATCAATGGATTCCGCTACAGGAAGCCGGTTCACCTGAATGGCGTCGCTCTTGATAATAGGTGCGACCAAGGCGGCGATACGCCGCAGGTCGTTATCGGTAATGTCGTCAAATAGTCCCATATAATTATTTTACTTTTAATATACCGTTTTCTACGTAAATACTGTTTGGAAGTGCGTTGTCCTTGGTTGGCCAACTGTTACTTGAAATATTTGTGATATAGTCGGAAACGGTGCCACCGGTCATTAAAGGATAAAGACCGACACTAAGTGTCTTCCAATTATTTCCGATCAGTCTATTAACTTCGACACCTCTTTCCGAGAGATTCACTACACCACCATCCGAAAGCATCAGTCCGATACTATGCGCACCTATGACAGCTTTACCTACTTCCTTATTACTGCGATAACTGATTAACTGAAGGTATCCCTGACTATAATCATAGCCCTCTTCATCAAAGAAATAGAGTTCCACCACCTTTTCTTCTCCCTGATTATACATGACTATTGCGTTTTTCGCAGGATCGATCTCGATGCGCTTGCCGGCAAGAGAAGTAACCACTTTGTTTGAGAAGACCTTGTTTGCGAGCAGGGTATCAACGTCAATCAATTCCAGGTTCAGGTATCCGCCGATCATAATCGCTTTGCCGTTAGCGGCGTTCTCGACCAACTGCGAGTAATTATTATAACCCAATTGCCGGGCGACATCATCTTTGGCGGTCATGCTGGCATTGCCGAATGCCTGGTTATAGGCGGTCTGGAAATCGGCACTGAAGCTTTCAAAGGTGACAAGGCCCTTGAGGTTGATGTGCGAACCGTCCAGGAAGATGCCTTCGGGGGTTACATTGAACAAGGACAGGGCCTTGGTGCCGTCCGGCCATTGGGCGGACGCCCATATTTTCGTACCGTCCTGCGTTGTCAGCCAACCGCTTTCCCGGATAGTCTTGTTGATATTATCAATGGCTTTCACAGCGGCTGTGATACTACTGGAGGTCTGTTCGAATTTGCTGGATACCTCTTTCCTGAAATCGTCCAACGGGCGGTTGGTCAGTGTCAGCAGGTTGATGTAGATATCACCGGTGAACCGGAGCAGGAAATCACCGCTACCGTCCCAGTCACCGGAAAATTCAAAAATACGGAACTGGCGGTTGATGGCGATGGGGACTGCCTTGTACAACTCTTGTCCCTCAAAGCCGCATGTGAGCGTACCGGAACCTTCACAGATATAACGGAAAGAGACGTAGAACTTGCCGGACTTCTCGGGATGATCCAAATCACTGTTCAACTGCTTTACAAAACTGTTTTTGATCCGGAGCATGAACTTATCGCCGTGATTCACCACCTCAGCAATCTTGGTCGCATCAGCGTAATATTCTGAATTAACAACCAGGGGCTGCTCAGCTGTCAGAACTTGCAGATCGGATTCGCGTTGCCAGTTCTCAAGATTCAGTGAGAAAGAGGCGTTGGTAAGGTAATTATCCGAATCGTTTATCCAGTACTCTACATTTTGAATCTCTGTCTTGATAAGGTTCTCCAATACCTTTAGCTGTGTGGCGATACTGATACCTGTCTCTAACACGAAATCACCAACGTAGCGGTTACCTGAAGGGGATTCGACGGTGACTTCTTTACCTTCCAGGGAGTAAGAGTCAATCCCGGCATACTGTTTCGAACTTGGGGCGTCATCACCGTAAGAAGACAGTATGATGGCGTTCATCCGGCTACGGTCATTGCGGTTACCTAACTGGCAGATGTCATCACCGGCCTCCGGCGCGTCGCTATTGGTGTCACAATCCGTCTTGGATAGGTCGATGTAATCATCTCCGATGGCGGTGACCAGACGCCAGTAATAGCGATTGCCAACGTTTTCATGCACCCCAGGCTCAATATTGAACTCACGGATCGTTGCCTGGTCACCGGCCACAAACTCGTTATGAATAGTACGGTCACCGTCCGTCTTTTTGAAATAACAGCGATAAACGTCAGCTAGCTCCTCCACTTTGATACATTTCATGCTTGCCGGAGTCAGGATATAGTTACCGCCGACATGACGTAGGGTAGCAATTATAAGTTCCGTGAAATAGGCTTTCATGCGGACGAAGAGTTCATCTACCTCTATGTAGGACTTACCCGTAATAGGATCAATCTTGACACAGGCACCGGAACCTAAAGGGCCTTCGGAGAAATTGCCGAACAAGGCACCGGCAAACATGGTCAACAGATAATTGGTGCTATCGGCTTGATCTTTGCGAAGGAAAATCTTTTTTAATAAGTCATTATTCTTAAGAATTTCAAATAATGTGCGAATAGAAGAAAAAACGTTTGTGTCAGATGGTACCGTTTGGTTATCATCCTTGGCTATAACCTCAATTGACTGCTTAACTTTTTCCTTTATAAACTCCCGTATATCGGCAAACGACGCTTTACGACCATTATTCAATTCCACATAGTCATCTTCCACAAGCACATCTGTATGAGAAAGCTCGTTTATCGTCAGGCTGTCTTTTTTTAAAAGACTAAGTACCACATCAACTATCTGCTGGATTTCACCCTCTGTCATAAAATTAGCAACTTGTTGTTAACACTCCGATATCTATCTCTGTCAACTCTTCTGATGATTAGTTGGTTGTTAGATTCACCCTTATCAATGTTGAGAACCGGTTGTACCGACATACTGAATACGTAGCTGTTAAGCCCTTCATTTACCTGATTCATTTCGGGGACACTGCCATCCTTGCGTACATAGCGCTCACCATCAAAATATACATAAGTACAACTCATTATTCTGTTTAACATTTCTGCATACCATACGGGGCAACCTTCAGCGTTACCTAGTGTAAAAGCCTTTTGTGTGCTTTCAGATGAATATAAATCAATAACATCTTCATCTGTTGTCACAAACTGCTCATTTGATACACTAAACCCCCAATTCATGTCTTGAAATCCACCAGGTGCGCGCCAGTCAAAAAAGTATTGCTTTTCCGCAATAAAAAAGAAACCATCTTTACGCTGCTTATTGTCTTTCATGGAATATTGAATAAGAGTCGTTTTAGACAACTCCCGTTCATCATCTGTAACCTCAAACATATCACTGGCAACACCATTTATCTCAAACCTATAATATCCGGTATTCAACCCTGAAAGGATATAATAATAGAGTGTCATTGTACTATTCATAACCCACGCTTTCCATTCTACAACATTTTTTTTGCCAGTCATTACATCGATTATGTTGCCAATAATTGGGTTAAACTCGGATACGGCAATCACTTCAATAAGTATCTGATCAAAAGAGGAAAACTTTTGGATATATCTACTTTCTATCCCAAACTTATCATTAGAGGGATTGAAGAACAACGATGTAAAGGGACTCACTTTATACATATAATCCTATTGAATTGAATTCACAAACAGTTTATAATTCATGCCATCGTACTGCCCGTACTTGCAGCCAACCTCTTTAACGTATCCGAAATACACATCGTTATCGAATATGCAACGGACTAACCCACACATGTCAGGGGGTAAAGTATCATCGTTTGTTATAAAGTCAAATTCACCAACCGTAAACAGCCCTCCATTAATATCTATATCAGCATTCTCTACAACACCGTTTACTACAATGTCTGCATTTCCCTCAGAGGAAGAAAACAACAGTGTTTTAGCAAATACGCCAATAAATCTCTTGTTGGCCTCTATCATAAATCGTGGAGAGTACATTACATTGAACATACTATCAGGAGTGAGCACGCCAGATATGGTGTAGCCATCACGTACAAGCTCATAGCGCGATCCATTCTCACTCATTTGAGAGCATACAAAAAAGGTATCATTATCATTGCTTGAATCGGTAGTATCTTCACCCCTCTTTTGAGTCAACAGTTCAAAACCACACGCATCAGCCCTATAAGGGCTCTTCAACTCAAATACATTATCAGTCAAGGTAACACCCGTAGAATATTCATTTGTAAATCTGAATTCATCACGTCCGTTAACACTGTCATAATCCTGTTTTTCATACCCAACCTTTAAAGACGAATAAATAATAGAAGAATTTACGCTATATGATGGAGATTCAATATTATCACCGATATCCTTTGTTACCCTACCAGAATACAGGTTATTCCGGTGTTTGAATATTACTCTGCTTGCCTCGATTACAGGAACATAACCAAATTCAGCACACATCCAGTCTTCAAATTTGGAGAATGAACTATACAATTTAGCATTAGGTAGATTACGTATGCTTTCAGCTGCAACAATTAGAGAATTATCTAATCTCGTGTCACTTCCTGATTCAATTTCCCCAATAATACCATCTTTCCCCCCGTTGATACTATTCAGTAGCTTATTCAAGAGTGTTTGTGGAGAAATGACGTCTATCATTTCAGGCATAGACCTTGAATTAAAAGTCAGCTCAATCCGGGAAGAACTATCGACCTCAATGGTTCCTTTTGAATCTAAATTCGATTGCTCAGCTCGACTAATCATAAAAGAACAATGCAAAATTTCACCGGCAGCAATAGAGAAAGTCTCATTTAAATCAAATACAATACTGGTTCCATCCGGATAAAACAGACCATTGAATACAGAAACAGAAGCCCTCTTCTTCCTCCATATATATAATCTAATAGATCCTATGTTGGTCGCTTCATAGCACTTTACGACGATCCTTCCTGACAGAGTTCCCGATAAATCGCCATTTTCAGATACGAAAAAAGGGGATGCCGATTCGTTTCTGGGAAGATCCGTATATAAAAAGCCGCTCCTTTTGACAACCTCAGCAGATGTATATTCAACAATAGCATCCTTTTCATTAGAAGGGTTATCCTTATTAGAGCTAAAGACAAAAATAGAATTACCATTATCGTCTGTTTTATCGCCTACAATTACATATTTAATATTGTTTCTTAGCTCCAATCTATCATAATACAATTGCTTCGCTTCTTTCATATCCTTCACAAGGTACTCAAATTGAGTTCCTTTCTGAGATTTAATCAATGAAGCAATACTATCATCAACTGAGTTCATAGAAAGAACGCCAGCCTCTATCTTCATCGACGAAAAATCGAGCGGGCAACGGAATCGTAATTCATATTCATGATTATTGGTGACAGTGTAAACCTCAATCATGGCAGACGCCATGAGATATTGCTGCCTATATTCAGACAACAACAAATCATAGGCATCATTAATAAACTCAAATTTAGAGGTAAAAGTCCTGGTAATTCCACTATAATCAGTTCGCTTCAGAGAATAACTTACCTCTTTCCAATTCTTGATAGCAGAATTGGAAAGTTCATAAGAGACTTCATCTATTATTAGAACGAACTTACATAGCATACTTGTACGATCATATTAGGTTTCGGACAAATATAGAGAAAATGCCAACCGGTTTCCCAATTGGCATATTTCTTGAAAAGCGCAAGTTGTGCTAAAGGCTTATAACATTCTATTTTTCAACGAGATACAAAGACAGTTCATCAAAAACAACTTTACATATTAAATGCCCGAAAAAGTATTTTCCTCCCAAATGAAATACGGCTACGTACGGTTCCAACCGGTATATTAAGAATATCGCTAATTTCATCATATGAATACCCTTCAGCATAGTAAGTAACACTTTCAATACAACAAGATTTTCGTGCGCAACGTTGAATTATAGATAACATGTCTTGCAGT
>OIQH01000377.1_pt1 | contig 18597 bp, 30 predicted proteins | sample 1585941 | NCBI WGS metagenome assembly OIQH01 (sample SAMN02674887, study PRJEB24791) | human gut metagenome, SKBSTL062 | isolation source: stool | host: Homo sapiens | place: USA | reverse complement strand
GATGCGCTGATGGTGGAGATTGCCAAGAAATGGATGGAACAAATGGGGATTCGTAATACTCAATATATCATAGCCCGGCATCACGACACGAAACATCCTCATTGCCATTTGGTATTCAATCGGATAGACAATGAAGGCAATCTTATTTCTGACAGCAATGAAAGAATATGCAATGCAAAAGTTTGTCGTGCTTTGACTAAAGAGTATGGATTTTACTTTGCCCCTAAAAATAGTAAAGCCAGAAATAAAAGTCGTTTGCGTCCTCACCAATTACGGAAGTATAATCTTCGTTCTTCAGTTCTTGATGCGCAGGTAAATTCTCGTTCTTGGAATGACTTTATTAGTACGCTCAAAGGTCAGGGCATAGATATGCGTTTTAATCATGCTGAGAACTCTGATAAAATTCGTGGTATATCCTTTTGTATGGATGAATTTAGCATTGCTGGTTCTAAACTTGACCGTGATTTGAGCTTCAACAACCTTTGCACTATGTTGGGTGATGTAGCTGCGGAACTGATTATTCAACCCCATCAAGTCATAACTCCCGGTGGAGGTGGAGGAACCAACAATGAACAAGGCGGGCGGGATGATAAAGACAAGGATAACCAAAGAAGCGAACCTTTTTATAAACCTTCAAAACGTAGAAGATAATGAAAGAAGATGTAGTAGCTGCAAATCTTGCAAATTTGCGCCAAAGTATCAGTGAACTGAAAGAGTGTATTGAAAAACAGAATGTCACTGTTTCTAAATCGGAACAATCTGTAAAAGTGGAATTTGATGAAAAGACCATTTATACTGGAATTGCCAAAAGTTTCTGTACTTGCTGGAATGAAGCCTTGTCTGTGATCAAGAAACATATCTGGCAACAGCAGCCTAACACATTGCCGTTTTCGCTATGGTTTCCGAAACTCATTGATTTATTCAAGCAGAAGTCCAAACTTCTTGAATATCTTTATCGGCACGTTTGCGATTACAATCAGAATCGTATAACTATCGAAACTAATACCCGATGTATATTGAAACGGCAGGATGAGATATTAGCAAAAATCAATGAATTGAAAAGCCCTGTAACCGTTATTCCACCTAATATCAGTGGGTTGTTTATATATGGCTATCATATTAAGCTACGATATGTCATGGTCTTCATTGTCGTTATTATGATATGGGCCGTTGCTGTTTCTGTTAGTAGTATGAAGTATAAGGAAGAGAGCTTTGCGTATTATTCTATGTATAGGGCAGTGAAGGAACAGAATCAGAACTTGATAGAAAAGCAGATAGCAATAAAAGGGGAAAATTAGTATATGCTTCTACGTATATACTGTTTGCTCCAATTTATCCCTTTACATTTTAATCAATTGTGAAGGAATTTTTTATATTGGTGTATATTAATATAATTTTAAGAGTTATGATTTACGGATACATTAGAGTAAGCAGTGACAAACAAACTGTAGAAAACCAACGTTTTGAGATAAGTAATTTCTGTAATAATAATGAGTTGACAATTGGCGATTGGATTGAAGAAACTATTAGTGGAACGAAAAATTACACAAAACGACAGCTTGGACGTTTACTGCGTAAAGTACGCAAAGATGATATTATCATCTGTAGTGAGCTTTCACGTCTTGGACGCAATCTTTTTATGATTATGGAAATCTTGAATATCTGTATGACAAAAGAATGTAAGGTATGGACAATTAAAGATAACTATAGACTTGGGGAAGATATACAAAGTAAAGTCCTTGCCTTTGCTTTCGGATTGTCAGCTGAGATTGAACGTAATCTTATCAGTCAACGTACAAAAGAGGCATTAGCTAGAAAAAAAGCAGAAGGGGCAATGCTCGGTCATCGTCGTGGCTTTCGCTGTAGACTTAATCCCAAATGTGCCAACAAACATGATTATATTGTAAAAGAAATGTCCAAAGGAACAGAAAAAACTTTTATAGCTAAGAAATTGAAAGTGTCAAAGGGAACATTATATCGTTATCTTGTTTACACAGGTATTCATTTCCCAGCCAATTGCCAACAAGAGGGATGGAAAAATCATAGTATCTATCATTGATTATCATGTACTACAAACATTATATTAAAAAAAATAGACAGTAATGGAGGGATATTACGAAATAAAAGAGAAGCATCCAGACTACCTATTAATTTTCAGGAAAGCAGATTTTTGTGAAATGTATGAGAATGATGCAACAATAGCTTCTAAGGTTTTGAACATTGACATCAAAAAACACATCTGCGGGGATAGCCAAACGCTTATGATGATACGTTTCCCGTGCAATGAACTTGATAATTACCTAACAAAACTGATACTTTCCGGAATTCGGTTAGCTCTCTGCGAGTAGACCTGACTTTGAAAAAGAGTTCGTTGATACTATGAGTCAAATTTAGCTAATAACAATAAAGAAATGAATACTATAGACCTGCTATACATTGATTTATTCTGTGGAGCTGGTGGAACCTCTACAGGTGTTGAATCTGCCCGAATAAATGGAGAACAATGTGCAAAAGTAATTGCCTGTGTCAATCATGACGCCAATGCCATTGCCAGTCATGCGGCTAACCATCCGGAGGCGATGCACTTCACAGAAGACATTCGAACACTTGAGCTTTCTCCACTGGTTACACACGTACAACGGATGAAGCAATTATATCCGGAAGCTCGCTTGGTACTTTGGGCATCTTTAGAGTGTACGAACTTCTCAAAAGCCAAAGGTGGCCAGCCTCGGGATGCAGACAGCCGGACACTGGCTGAACATCTTTTTCGTTATATCGAATCCCTTAACCCAGATTATATCCAGATTGAAAATGTAGAAGAGTTCATGTCATGGGGCCCGATGGATGAGAATGGTAGGCCAATCTCCATGAACAAAGGAGAAGAAATCATGGGATTTCCAAAAGACTATAGACTGATCGGTACACAAGCCGAACAGAAGAAGTTTATTGGGAATGCGGTAGAGGTGACGATGGCACGAGTTCTCTGCGAAGCTGTCGGCAGGAAACTACGAGAATTAAGAAAAGTGGCAGCATAGTTTAATTCAAATCAATAAAGAAATGAGCGAACTTTATATACCCGTTGAACGCCCTACGAGGAATCCTATAAACGGCAGATTTTTGAAAGGGCACACTCCTTTTAATAAGGGCAAAAAATGGTCTGATTACATGGACATGCGTAAAGCTAAGAGGATAAAACGAATCGGAGAGAAGAATCTTGTGCGAAATTATCGGATAGCTGGGTGGAATGCGCGTCCCGTTGTTGCCATTGAAGGCAGGAAGATAGCAGGTATTTACCCTTCGGCAAGTGAGGCCGGCAGAAAAACCGGAATATGCGGGCGTAATATAATAAGCTGTTGCTCCGGTAAGCGTAAGCGCGCCGGTGGATACCGATGGTTTTGGGAGAGTGATAATACTTGGTGTAATTTAATTTAGTCAATCATGGAGAAAACAAGTCATTTTAAAGTAGGCGAGTGGGCGAAATTCCGTAACGAGTTTCAACGGCTATTACCTGATTTACCGATTATAGATTTACACGATGCCTTAATGTCGATGTTAAACGGGCATATCACGATTGATATAATTGCTTTTGGGAAACGGCTTGAAAAGATGTATCCCGATGATTGGGAACGTATGTCCATGAAAGAGATAGTAATCACACATTACGGCGTTAAAGCCATGCAATTAATAGAATCGGCATTATGATATATGGATATTTAAGGGTAAGTACGGATGATCAGGATTCCAATAATCAAAAGTTAGGGGTTTGTAAAAAAGCGGAGTCATTAGGATTGTCAATCGATGATTGGATTGTCGACGATGGCATATCCGGTACAAAAGAGCCTGAGAAGCGGTTATTGGGTAAACTGATGAATAAATTACAAAGAGGTGATGTGATAATAACATCCGAACTTTCTCGCCTTGGCAGAAAGTTGTTCATGATAATGCGAATATTAGAATTCTGTATGCTACATGAGGTTAAAGTCTACACTGTAAAGGATGGTTATGAGCTTGGCGATAATATACAGAGTAAAGTTCTTGCTTTCGCTTTTGGAATTGCTGCTGAGATCGAACGTGACATGATTAGCCAGCGTACTAAAGAAGCGTTAGCCAGGAAAAGGTTGGAAGGTGTAATACTTGGGCGTCCTAAAGGGCGGAAAAGTTCTCCTGATAAATATAAACTGTATAGGAAAAAAGAGTTAGTTAAAGGGCTTCTGAATGAAGGCATATCACAACGTAAGATAGCCAAGATATGCAAAGTTGACCGGAATACTCTTGCCAGATTTTTAAAAAGTGATTTAAGTAATTAACGTATAACAGATTAGGATATGAATTAAATTAATGTAAGATTTACCAGACATGAAGGAACCACATACAGGCATTGGGATATGCCATTGCCGCCAATGTCGAATGGATAAGAAGCATTGCAGTTCTAAAAAAAGAAAGTTTGAGAAACGGGCTATAAATAAGTTCCGTCGGAAACAATTGAAATTAGATGAAATAATAAAATGCAATCGTTTTGGAAAATATTGGGCTTGATCCCAATGCTTTCCGATTTTAAAAAAGAAAGGGTCTAATTATGAAACAGACATTAGAAGAAGCCGAGAAAGAATATTGCGAAAAGAATTATCCGTATTCAGATTTGAATATAAGGTTGCTGGTGGAAAATGCGTTTGAAGCTGGTGCTGAATGGCAATCAAATCAATCACCTTGGATAAGTGTGAAAGAGAAGGCTGGTTGCGATTCATCGAATGATTGTATTGTAATGGATAGTGATGGTGAGGTATTTAGAGCATGTTTCATCAGAAACAAGTGGCTGAAATATAATCGCGGGTATTATGTGATAGACAATGTGACTCACTGGATGCCTATCCCTTCTTTCGATGAAATACTGGAAGCTAATAGGGATGTATTAGAACGGATTAAAGAGAAAGGAGATTAAATATGAAAGCAAGAGTAAAATCAACAGGGGTTCTAATAGATGTAATTCCGAAAATAAATACCAATGCGTTACATAGTGGAGATAACCTATATGTATGTGATAATATGGTATTCAGAGAGTGTGAACTTGACTTTTTAAATATTGGAAATTCAGCTATTGATTGGGAACAGAGGCGTTATGAAATAGCGAAATCCGCTATGCAAGGGATTTTATGCGCTCCTATTGTTGAGGGAGTAGATCCTAATCCAACACCTTGGGAACTGGCAAGGATGGCAGTAAGAAACGCTGATGCTCTTATTAAAGAATTAAAGAAAGGAGAATAACCATGACCGAAGAACTTGTAACATTAGAAACAGCAAAGATGCTGAAAGAGAAAGGATTTGACGAGCCATGTTCGATAGCTGTTAATATTGAAGATGGTAGACAATATGGTACTAGTAGAACAAATAGCGAGTTACCAATAAAAGTATGTTCCCATCCTACTCAATCCGCTGCCCAAAAGTGGTTGCGTGACACTAAATGCCTCCATATTGAAATAGGCTATATGTATGGAGGCTATTGGCTTTACGGTATTCTGAGAATACCTACCCATGATCTGATAGGATTGGAGGATAGAGACTCTGTTCGTTACAACACCTACGAAGAAGCACTTGAAGCAGGAATACAGGAAGCATTAAAACTTATGTGATTATGGAAAATATCAATTTGAATAAATGGCGCGACCGTGCTTATAAGACCGCTTGCGAGCACGGTTTCCATGATAAGGAGCTGAGTAAAGAACACTGCCTTTGCCTTGTCATTTCTGAGCTTATGGAAGCTGTGGAAGCGGACCGAAAAGATAGATTAGGAAAAAATTGTAAACGTCGTTTTGAAATGGAATACAATCGTTATCCTGCATTAGTAGAGGAAGAAAAACGATTTAAGTGCTCGTTTGAAAATAATGTAAAAGATTCACTTCCCGATGAACTTGCCGATGCTGCTATACGACTGTTAGATCTATGCGGGCTACGTAGAATTGAGTTAGAAAATGATTGTCTGCATGATGAAGTGCTTGAAGAATATTCGCATATATTCATTAACAAAACATTCACAGAGTCCATTTTCAATATTACTAAAAATCTTATTGATAGAGATATATCCTACTCTCTAATTAAGATTTTCGGGCTTGCTAAGCATCTTGATATTGATTTGCTCTGGCATATTGAACAGAAACAAAGATATAATGAATTAAGACCTATGTTGAACGGGAAAAGATATTAATCATGAACAGAGAAATAATATTCAGAGGGAAAAGCACAAATAATGGTAAATGGGTGTATGCAAAATTACATGGGTTTGGCATGGACTTATTTAATGAGTGTGTACAGGAGAATACTGTTGGGCAGTTCACCGGCTTGCATGACAAGAACGGAAAAGAAATATACGAAGGTGATATTGTTGAACGAATAGTTACAAATGGATACGGTTTTGGTTTTATAGGTGAAGTGGGCTTTGATAATGGAGTTTTTGGTATAAAACATAAGACTTATAAAGGTTACATTGTATCCAGTTTTGTATATTCTTCGGATTGGAATGATGGTCATGCGCACGGAACTGTTTTATATGAATATGAACTAAAAGGAAATATCTACGATAATCCAGAGTTAATCAAGGAGGAATTATGAAAAAGATACTTTTTAATGATAAATTTGGACTTACACAGGCTGTTCTTGACGGTCGGAAGACGATGACGAGAAGGGCAATAACTTGTCCGAGAACCTTTAGAGGTGAATGGGTTGCAGGATTCAATGTGCATATCCAGCAATCTGACAGGAAAATAGTTGATTATCCTTGTATGTACGATGCAGACGAAAGGGAATTTGATGGGGGCCAAATACTTCCAAAATACAAAGTAGGCGAAGTGGTTGCTATTGCGCAATGCTATATGGATATTGACCAGTTTCACCGAAATGGTAAAAATGCAGCTTATTTAGAACTGTTACCTGGACTGAAATTATATCCAGGATGGGGTAACAAAATGTTTGTTAGATCTGATCTAATGCTACATCATATCCGTATTACTGATATCAAAGTCGAGCGCCTAAAGGGTATATCTGATACAGATTGCTTACGTGAGGGAATAGTGAAGGGGCAATGCGGCTCAAAAGAAACACATTTCTTGGATGCTTATTATCTGCCTGTTTCCGACCAACCATATTGTACTCCGCAAGAAGCTTTTTCCGTATTAATAGACAAAATTTCTGGTAGAGGTACATGGGAGTCTAATCCCTACGTATGGGTATATGAGTTTGAATTGGTTGATTAATTGCTTGTTATTTAGTAAGTTAAACAAAGTTTAAGTAAAAGTTTTTAGATTGTTTTATTTTGGTTAACTCGTTGATAATGACTATCTCAACAGAATATTAGAGTCAGCTGATTTTGAGGTAAATTTTGAAGAAGACAATTACGATTCTGGTGCTCGTGATGCAACATTGGATGTTACCGAGAGGGCTTTCGTTTCCGGAGCCGAATGGCAGGCAAAGCAATCACATTGGATAAGCGTTAAGGAACTGTTGCCGGAAGAGGATGGGTGTTACTTTGTTACTGACGGTGATGTCGTTGAGAAAGTTTATTTTTTTAAAAGATGGAATAAGTTTGTATCAACTAGGGATTATCCTCATCTATTTTACGATGAAGGCGTAATAAAAGCCTGGTTACCTATTCCGTCTTTTGATGAGATACTCGAAGCCAACAGAGATGTACTGGAACGAATTAAAGAGAAAGGAGATTGATATGGGATTTACAACACCCTGTTTTATTAGAAAAAATACGGAGGAACTTCGTAAGAGATTAGAAGAATTGGGGTATATCAAAAATTCTCCTGTCTGGACAGATGATTGCCATATAATATGGGCTTATCAATATTCCCATGAAAAGGGTTTTGACATTCCTCATTATGTGATGGCAAATGCTTTTGATATTCCTTTTGATAAACATAGCCTCTTATGCGGGAAATTTATTGATTGTGGAGTCGAAGAGGATTTGTTTCTTGCTATAGCCGCATTGAGGGACGATAGTAACTACATGCAGTGGTTTATAACAGATTCCCCTCTTAGCGTTTCTTATGACGATTCTATTGGTAACGATCATTATTTCACAGAACCCAAGGCAGTATGTTCTTTTGGGATGAAAATTGGAATCATGCCACTATTATTTCAGGAAGTTATCACAAGGCTACAGTAGAAGAACTTATTAATCATTTTAAATAAAAGGAAGAAAAATGAATAGAGATCATAATAAATCCCTTTACATGAAAAGGCTATTGAAATTGCAACATTTTAATAAACTCATAATAAGTGAAGTTGCAGACCTGGGTTATTGTAACGGATATAATACTGTTCTTGATGCAGCTGAAAAGGTTTTGAGTGAGGAGGATTATTTCAAGATTGTGAAGCAATTAGAAAAGGAGGAATAACGATGAAAGGAAAGATATATAAAATAACTATATGCCAGATATCGTTTATGATAGGATGGTTCCCACATGCGGATAAATGGTACCACAAACTACAGATTATCTATTAATCAAGTTTTTATATTAGGAGAAAAATAATTATATTTGTAATGTGTATTATGTTATACATAACTCAGACTAACGAAAAGACATGAAGCTAAGACCTAAACAAGAAAAATTCTGTAATCTTTATATTGAGACCAGTAATGCTTCTGAAGCATATAGAAAGGTATATTCGTGCAAAGGCTCCAGTGATAAAACTGTATGGGAGGCAGCATCTAAGTTGGTTTCAAAGCTGTCTCCCAGAATACAGGAGCTCCAAAGTGAATTAAGAAAGAAGTCAAATATTACTAAGGATCGCGTACTTGAGGAATTGCGGTGTATTGCATTTGCTGATATCCGTGATTTCCTGAGTATAAGAAATGGTATGGTGATATTTAAAGATTCATCCGAATGGACTGAAGAAATGGCGCGTGCAGTAGAAAGTGTTAAAGTTACCAAGGAGGGGATTGAATTAAAGTTGAATGGTAAGAGTTGGAGCATATCTCGTATTTGCAAGATGCTGGGATATGATGAACCGACAGAAGTTAATATAAAACAAATGTTGCTTGACATTGATACGGGGACGGGGGATTAATGGAAAAGGTATCTATTAGTTATAGAAAGTTTAATCCAAATTTTCATCATCTTAGGGAAGCTATGAAAGATGATGATATAAGGTTTATCTTCCTCTATGGAGGTTCTTCATCGGCAAAGTCTTTTTCTGTAGCTCAGGCTATGTTGATAGAATGTCTTTCAGGGGGTAATAATACGCTTGTATTTAGAAAAATAGGTTCTTCTATTGCTGATAGTATTTATAAGACTTTTCAGGAGGCGGTAAGGTCCCTTGGAGTATATAGACTATTCTCGTTTAGAAAGAATAAGATTATTTGTTTTAACGGGTCCTACATAACATTTAAGGGATTGGATGATTCTGAGAAAATAAAAGGATTGGAGAGTTATAAATATGTTGTCTGTGAAGAATTGTCAGATTTTAAAGAAGAAGATTTCAAACAGATAAAGAAGCGTCTTAGAGGCCGGAAAGGACAGAAAATCATTTCAATGTTTAATCCAATTGAGGAAGAGTGTTGGATTAAAAAAAATGTATTTGATAAAGAGCAGTTAAAAGAAGAGTCAAATGACTTGTATGGTATATTGAGAGACAATGAAACAAAGAAGATTCTTCCTAAAGAATTCTCAATGATTGCTAGAAAATGGAAAAATACAGAAAGGCTTTTGAGAAATCCTAGAACGGGAATTGAGGAAGTTCATGCTCCGGATACAGTTATAATGCAATCAACTTACCTCAATAATTTTTGGGTAGTTGGCAGTCCGGACGGGCAATATGGATTTTATGACCGGCAGGCGGTTGCTGATTTTGATAAGGATAGGACAAGAGATTATAATTACTATCGTATATATGCGCTTGGGGAATGGGGTAAAATAAAGACAGGTGGAGAGTTTTTGCATGCATTTGATTCTGGTAAGCATAAGAAGATATGTCCTGTAACAGAAGGAATTCCTTTGCATATTTCTGTTGATAATAATGTTCTCCCATATATCAGTGTATCAATATGGCAAAATGAAGAATTGGAGTTAAGGCAAGTTCATGAAATCTGTGCTGAAGATCCGTTTAATACAGTAACTAAAGCAGCCGAGTTGACACGTACATGGCTGGAAGGAATCGGATATAACGATGTGGTATATTTGCATGGAGATGCGAGTACCAGAAGCGGAAATACTATTGATGATGAAAAGAGATCTTTTCTGGATAAATTTATAGATGTGTTGGAAGAAACTTTTCGGGTGGTTGATATGGTCCCTAAAAAGAACCCTCCTGTTGCTATGTCGGGAGAGTTTGTGAATGCTTTATTAGAGGGTTTCCATGGAATATCTGTGTCTATTGATGAATCATGTAAGAAGTCTATACAAGATTACGAGAATGTAAAGAAAGACACTAATGGAGGAATATTAAAAGCTCGGATTAAGGACAAGATAACAAAACAGAGTTACGAGGAGTTTGGCCATTTAACAGACTGTTTCCGTTATGTGTGTACAGATATATTCCGGGAACAGTTTTTATCATATTCAATGGCTAGGAAGAGAAATACACATAAGAAAGAAAATATGAAATATTATAATGTAGGAATAGCAATAGAAGGAGATTCTATAGTCTATATCATGCCAGATTGCAATGGTAAGTTTATAATGATACATGCAGTCTATGGAACTGAGGTCTTTATCGACGGAGTTTTATTTAGAGATGGATTTGATGCCGGATTAATGGAAGAGAAACTCAAAGAATGGGCACCTGTCAGTACTGTTTTTGAAAGTCATAAATCATATTTCCAATTTGCAAGAGATGTGCGGGAATGGATGGATAATGTGCGGGCTACCAGCTTATATGCGAATATGGACCAAAGAATATCTGCAAATGAAGAATTTATAAAAGAGAGATTTAAATTTAGAAGTGATTATGATGATTATCCTGAATATCTTTCTTTTATGGATTCAGTGATGGATTATAATGGTAAAGAGAGCTATGAAGGGATTAATTGCCTGAGTGCTTTGGCTTCGGTAGTTGCAAGAACAATTAGGAATAATCAGTAATTGTTTGATCTGCCGGTTCTCTCTCTACTCTCAGGAAACGTATAAATAGGATATATCCCTTTACACGCTTTCTGAGCCGGTTCACGTCAGAAGTTCCGGCCCCTTATGAACCTTCCTCTTATTAGTTCTGTTCTATATGATAATAGATGTGATTTAGCTGATAATCATGTTGATATTAGTTAAAAACATAGCTTTGGTGGTAAAAATAGTGATGATTTAGCGTGAGATACTGACTGATTGCTTATATTTGCAACATAATAACACTACAATGTAGCGTAATTATATTTATAGATTATGAAAGCTTCTACCTATACACAAAAAACATTGGTAATAGAGAATCCTTCCAAAGGACTATTAGACTTTGTAAATAAGCTGAGAGATAGGAAATTATCTCAGCAGGAAAAATTACGCAATAAAAAGGACTGCACTATAAAAATTAATGCATAAATTTATTAGATGGATATTTCCGTTTTTGTGAGTTTAAAATTAGATGATAAACATGAATGAATTATACGAAAAATCTGATTTAAATATAGATGCAGCTGAAAAATTGTATAATCATTGCCTTTATGATTCAGTATGTCATCCTGCATATTATTCATGTTTACAATTAATGAGTCATAAATTAATTAAAAAAGGAATGTCTCTGTCAGATCAAGCCAGTTTATGTAGTACTAAGTATTTTGGGCATTCACATAAATGTTTAATAGAAGAAACATGTAAACGTCTGAAATTTGACAAGTGTAGGGATGAACAAGATTATCGTAATGGAGTTAAGCAATTAAAGGAAAAAAGAGAGTCTTCCGATTATAAAGAGGAAAGGATTTCGAGGGAAGCAAGTGAAGCTTGTATTAAATTGGCGAAGGAAATAAGACAAAAATTAAATTCAATATAATTATGGATGAAAGAATACAAAAAATCAAGTCATTTTTGAACAAAATGAATGAAAAGTTTCCCATTTTAAAATTTAAATGTGGTTATGCTTTTTCAAACCATCATACTTATATTGTTGAAGTTGAACCATTGTCAGAATTTAGAGACAATGAAGAATATGCCTACCATGAACTGGTTTTCTGTAAAGAATTTGAGTGCTTGCACAATGATTATGATATAATTTTTGTATCAGATGATGGGTTGTGTAAAGTTGACCAAATACTTTTAGAGGTAGGATATGATAATCCTGTACGATATGAAACTAACAATGAAGAAGTATTTTATATACGTTTGGATTGTTGGTTACAAGGGGAAAATTACGCTTTAGCAGCATAAAATATGAAAGAAGTTGAAGTTTATAAATCAGATTTTAGATTAGATAATTATCTAATAAAAGAGTCTTCATTAAAAATAAAAGGTGGAATTGAAAAAGATAATACCTTATCCATTGACATAAATCCTAGTGGAATAAAGAGGAAAGATAAGTTTACTTTGACGCTAGAATTGGAAGTTAAGGATGAGAAAGAACTTTTTTACGCTAAGTTAATAATAGATGCTTATTTTCTATTTAGAGAGAGTATTCCTATGGAAAGATTAGGAGCATTTTTTACGATGAATGCTCCTGCAATTATATTTCCTTATATACGAGGGTATATTTCAATGCTAACATCCTTATCCGGATGTGGTACCGTATTACTTCCAACTTTAAACTTGACTAGTATGGGGGAAAAACTTGCCCAAAATATAAAAGAGGTAAAAGAATAAATGGAAGAGAAGTATAGGCTTTCAAACATAACAGAACTGATCAACTGGGGAAAGCAATTGCTTGTTTCTGGGAAATATCCGAATGAACTCCAATTGGATAAAGCCTCCAAGATAGTAGACTGCAAATACTATATTGAGTCTATGACAATGATGATCGGGGCCCAGTGGGAAAACCCTACATACTATCCGTGCATTGATCAGTTTTACAGGTTTAGGGAGGTAATAGAAAAAATGGATAAGGCAGCCGAGTAAGCTGCCTTTTTGTTCTATTTTTCATGTGGTAAAATTATAACTTCCGTGATTTTTCTGACTAAGTGCCAAAATTTGGTTCTATTTTTAAGATTCTATAAATAAAGGGAGAGTGTGTTTTGCTCTCCCTTCATCATATCTACCGTCCTTTTTTCTCTATTTTCATGAACACATTGCGTCTGCTTTTTGCTTCAGCCTGCTTTGTCCGTTCATTGAGGATAAGTTTGAGTTCATTGAGTTCCTTGTGCATTCTAAGGATATCGTCGGTAAGTGATACGACACGGCTCAGCAATACCATGTCCATATTGGTATATTTTGAAGTTTCCATATAGCTTTTTATTTAGAATTTCATTTAGATTAATTTCGTTTTCTTCGTCGAGATCCCGGGAGCCGTATTGCTCCCGGGGTGTTCATCCCCTAACAGAGATGTTCGCCTGATTGGTAGTCGAAGCATTATATATAATCAATCGTTGTAGAAGAACGATTCTCCTTTCTTCCGTGTGAGCCTGTAACCTGTGTACAGACAAACCAATATTAATATAATCTCTATCATAATTTTGGAATATAGTTGTGGCTGTCGGGCATTTAAACCGACCGCTGATAGTTATGTGATAGATTAGGCGGCTGGATTCACCTCACTCTTTATCTGCTTGATGGCTTTCTTCACGTTCCATTCATTCTCGTACAATGCGATGATGAAACGCACACCTTTGGTAGTCCATACTGTATATACACTTGTTCCTGTCGAACCGTCAGAACGTGTATACTTCTGTGTACGGGTAGCATGAATTCCCCAAGTAGAGAAAGGAGAATATAGTAACCATTGACCGGACTGTTTGTAAAGGATACCAATTTCTTTCATTTTCCTGTGAAGCTTCTCCGCATCCATGCCTATTTGCTTAGCCACCTGTGTGGAGGTAAGCGTGTTGACCGATTGCAAATGGTTATCGTAGTAGTTAACTTTCGGGGCTGCTTGCTTGATTTCCTTCTCTTGTAATTCGATAGTGATTTGCTTTTGTTGGACTTCTAAAGCCAAACGTTCTTTCTCTTCTTCCGATGATACTAATGCTTTCAGTGCCTCTAAGTAGTTTTTCGGAGTTTGAGGTTTGCGTTTCTCCATTTCAAGTGATTCCCATCTATCGATGATTTTTTCACGGAGTATCGCGTCATAACCAGAAGCTAAAATTAAACACCCCTTCTTAGTGAGTTCGAAGCAAGGGAGTTCTTTATATCCTCCTCTTGGCTGAGGCTGCTTGTAGGATGTCTCCACAAAATTGTGGGCAGATACTCCTTGTTTAAGTAAGTTCCTGATGTCTCGTAAAATAGCATCATGTCTTTTCCCTGTAAGTTCCGCAATTTCAAGTGAACTCATTCTATCCGTATCGTGGATTAACGTCGCCATCAAACTACTATTATTTGTTTGATTTTGATTGTTAGGATTACTGTTAAGCATAAACAATAAAAAAGAGGTACTACCATCTTTCCCGCTGCTTAACACATTCCTAACAAATGCTGACATTCCATTACAGTTTGCCACGGGGGTATAGTAATACCTCAAATATTTTAAGTACAAGCATAAAAAATGCTCGCATGATTAATGCAAGCTCCGCTTGCATTTGTTAGGATTATAAATATGTTAAGCACTGCAAAGATAGATATTTTAGTTGAATACAAAAAATAATTCGGATAAAACTTGGTAAGTATGTATCTATTTAATTATTTTGCACAATATTTTTTAATATTAAAATGTTATATTCATGAAACGAACCATTTTATTGTTACTATCTATTGTTTCTGTTCTGTCATTATCTTCTTGCGGTGATGATGACAAACCTGTTGTACAATCTATCGAAATTTCTAAAAGTGAAGCTTCAGTAAAGATTGGTGAGAAAATAACTCTTACTGTCAGCCATTCGCCAGCAGATTTACCCGCTCCCGAATATGAATGGAATTCTTCTGATGAAACAATTGCAACTGTTGAAAATGGAGTTGTTTATGGCAAAGCCGTTGGAGAAGCAACTATATCAGTATCTTCCTTTAATTTAGGGTTAAAAGATATATGTAAGATTACTGTAACTCCAATTGAGGCAACGGGTATCAAACTATCTGAGAATGAAAAGACGATGACTACTGGTGAATCATTCCGTTTGGAGTATACGATAGAACCTGAAAATACTACCAACAAAGAAGTGGAATGGGAGTCTTCGGATAAAACTATAGCAACGGTTAATGCAGATGGCGAGGTTACAGCCGTTTCCGATGGTGAATGTACTATTACAGTCAAAGTCAAAGGAAGTGATACCTCCGCCAAATGTGTTGTTAAAGTGAATCCTATTAAGGTTACAGGAGTTACATTGAATGAAACAACTAAATCTATTGAAGCCGGCGAGTCATTTACTCTGACAGCTACTGTATCTCCTGAAAATGCAAAGGACAAAAGTATCAAATGGTCTTCCAGCGATCCTAATATTGCAAAGGTAGAAGACGGATTGTTGACTGCATTGGCAAAAGGTACATGTAACATAATTGCCACTACTAATGATGGGAACTTTAAAGCTCAGTGTGCTGTGAATGTTTTGCCTCCTTCAGTAAAAGGAGTTCAGTTTACTGAATCCTCTATTAAGATATTGAATGGAGAAAATTACACATTAACATATTCTATTTTGCCTGAAAATGCAGAGAATAAAAATGTAAAATTTAGCAGTTCTGCACCCAACATTGTTTCTGTAGACAATAATGGAAAGGTTACAGCATTGAAGGAAGGCACTTCTACGATAACAATAACTACAGAAGATAGTGGGCATACTGCTACTTGCGAAGTAATATCTACTGGAATTACAGACTTTATTAATTTAAATATTTCTGGGGGATCAGGAGCAGGACTTGTTATTATTAATGGTTATATAACTGGTTCTTTGTATTGCCATATTACGAATACAAGCTCTAAAGAAATATCTCTTACTAAGTTTGAGGTAAAAGATGGATCAACCGGAAATATCGTATTGTACACTGACGAAGCCTCTAAACTGGGATCTCTTAAGGCAGGACAATCAACAAACCTTGGTGGTCAGATGAGGTATGTTTACCTTCCTATATTCACTTGGACATTTACCTATGAGGGTAAAGAGTATCAAGTATCTGAACAATATAAATCTTACTAATATCTTTTTTTCAGGCCGGGATTGCTCCCGGCCTTTTTTATATCTTATCTATTAAATCCTTGAGGTTATTTTCGTTGTCTTTTTCAGCAAAATACATATATAAGTCAGATCCAGAAATATATCCGAGAAAGACATCTATCGTATAATTAGTTACTCCTTCCTCAACCGCTTTCACCTGCTCAACACGTATGTTTCCTTTTTTGGCAACAGCATACCTTGATAAATTACGGGATTCCCTAAATTCCTGGAGTCTTTGCCCCAGGACTTCCCTATAACTGTTCTTATTCATAAGGATATCATTTTTTTAGCTTCTTCACCTCTTAAATGCCAAGCCACAGCTTCATTCGATGTCTTAGCATATTTTTCATATATTGATACTTTGTAATCTATCGCATCAGCAATAGATATACCTTTTGACTCTGCCATTTTTTTGGCGCTATCCAATAAGTCTTGAACCATTTGCTGGTTTACTTCAACTGTTTGTCTTGCATTCATAATCTTAATATTTATTTAGCATTTAAAATTTGATCCGCTTTTTCTTTTCCAAAGTAATTTACCGCTTTTTCGTAGTTGCTTATATAGCCTTTAGCGATTTGAGGATAACTCTTCATCACTTTATTCATTACTGACATAATTTCTTTTTCTGCTATATTTTTTCTTCTGCTCCATGAAGCGACAGATTCATTCAGCACTCTTGTCATAAACCAACCTAAATTATAGAAATTATCCTCTTTAACATTTTCATTAAAGAAATTGATAACCATTTCCCTATTATTTCCTAATACTGATTTTACTTCTGCTGCTGTCATGGCTTTTATTGTTATTACTTTATTTCCTTTTTGATGTTACAAAGATAGTACAAATATTTGTATCTTGCAAGTGTTGCGATACAAATATTTGTATGTTATATAGCATGAAAGCATAAAGGAATAAAAATAACTAACTATATATTCATTGATCAATCATATTCTTTTTAGTCGGTATCTCAGTAAGTAACAGTTACATTTAATTTGTTAATAATATTCTTGTTTTTGTTCGTTTACTTACTTAATTATATTATAAACCAATCTGTTAAATGAAATAAAAATCGTAATTTCTATAGATAAAAAAAGAATGATTTAGGTAAATAATCAATAATATTATCTATATTTGCAGTGGAGAGTATCCACGGCATATAAAGGTATATGCTACCGTAAATCATAAAAGAACGAAAATACATAAAAACGGGAGTGGGTACGCCTTTGGGTGTATCCACTCTTTTTGCATATATGGGTAGCTGGTTTTCAAAAAAGGCAATGAATATGACCGATAAGGTTAATGTGGTTGAGAAGAGAGGTAATGATACATTCTATCTTACCAATCTTTTTGATTCGAAAGGTGCCATCTGGAAGACGGACTTTAACATGTCCCAAGCCATGGATAAAGAAAACGCCTTGTTGTATTGTACTCCGTTCGCTACCGTTATAAGGAAGGTGGGAGCCATGTTTGCAAACGGAAGGGTTTACCTGACAGATTCAGAGGGTAACGATGTCACAGATCCGAAGCTGACCGCCTTGTTTAAGAAACCTAATCCGCTTCAAAATTCCATCGCCTTCTTCTCTCAAATAGAAATGGTTCTCCGGACGTATGGATACTGCCCTATATACACCAATCGTATTTTCAAGAAAGGTATTCCTCGGACGATGTGGATCATCCATCCCATGCATTTCCATCTGACCGGTACCGGGAAATCTCTGGAACAGGTAGATTCGGACGGAATAGTCAAAGAGGCGTACGTTGAGTGCGGGACTGAGAAAAAGGTCCTTAACAAGGAGGAGTATTTTATCATTTACGACAGTGATATCCATATCCCTTGCAATGAAGGTGATGAGATAACGTTCGGTACGGCCGTAGACAGTTTGTCTATTCCTGTTTCTAACTGGATGGCTTCTATGCAGGCAAGTAATTCCCTGATAACGAATGGAGGCCCCAAAGGGATCATTTACAATAACGATAACAGTGAGACAGGTAACGCTTCGCTGAATTCAACCGAACAGGAATCACTTCTTGATAGATTCAAGCGGAAGTACGGGTTGATGAAAAGTCAGTTTCAGATTGCTGTCTCCCGTGCTAAATTGGGATGGATTCCTTTGAATTATAATTCTGACCAGTTGAAACTTCATGAAGAGGATAAGAGATGTACTGAAAAGATAGCCAATGCTATCGGTCTTAACCCGAGCCTTTTTAATGAAAGTAAGTTTGAGAACCAGGAATCGGCTAAACGTGCCGGTTACCAGGACCTGATCATACCTAACTCAGAAATAATAGCGGAGGCTTTTACGGAGAATGTTTGTCCGGAAGGTACAATTATGAAGATAGATTTTTCGCACGTAGAATGTTTGCAGGCGGATAAGAGTAAATCATCGGAGGTT
>OIQH01000325.1_pt1 | contig 21359 bp, 19 predicted proteins | sample 1585941 | NCBI WGS metagenome assembly OIQH01 (sample SAMN02674887, study PRJEB24791) | human gut metagenome, SKBSTL062 | isolation source: stool | host: Homo sapiens | place: USA | reverse complement strand
TGTAAGAATGGTTCTGCCATGTTGTTCGTATCAGCTAAGGTCAGCCAGCTGAACCTCCTTCCACAAGGAAAAGTAGAAGCAGCACGCCGTGCAAAAGCTATGCTTTCTAAGATGGACGAACTGGGATTCGGTAACTGTACAAACACACGTGCTTGTGAAGCAGAGTGTCCGAAGAACATTTCAATCAGCAACATCGCTCGTTTGAACCGCGATTTCATCATCGCAAAACTGAAAGACTAAGCACAACTTAGCATTTGATTAATAAGTAGGAAAATTCCCCACCGGTATCGGTGGGGAATTTTTGTATATGGAGAGCAGTGTTATCTCTTACAGCGCTTACGATACCAAATGATAAAGCCGGTCACAGGAAGTGAAGCACCCGTCAGGCTCGCAAGGAACATTATAATTTTACCGGGAAGCCCCCAGATGCGCCCGTCATGAATCTCCAGATTCATACGACGGAACTTATCGGCGGGAGAGGCCTCGGTATATTTACCGGCATAAGGACCGGCTCCTTTCAAAGAAACCAGTGTATACCGGTCAAAAAACAAATTATCAGTACGGTAGTAAGACCCTCTTTTATGTACAACACTGACCCGGTAAACACCATCGGCTTGTCCGGGTAAAGCAAAATAAAAGGTCTTGGCAGCAGGTTCTTCAAGCCGTAGCTGAGTATAAAGTCTGTCCAAAGGGTTTGTCACACGATTGACAACCTGCAATGTATCGGATACCGGTAAAACGTAGGGCTTCAACTCTTCACCACCCGAAGTGATGCTGTACACGCCTCTGCTAAACCAATTCAGGCTAAATATCAATCCGGTAAAACATAATACGGCCAGCACCAATGCAGCATAAAAACCCGCAACATTATGCAGGTCGAAGTTAAGCCTTGAAAAGGTAAAGGGGCGTTTCAGAGTCAACCGTTGCACAAGTGCCTTGCGTGTCCAGCTTCTGGGCCACCAAAGTATCACTCCCGTTATCAGGGTGATGAGGAAAATCAATACACTGTAACCAACAATCGGACTCCCGATCTCCCTGGGGAGCCATAAAGTGCGATGCCCGCTAAGCACCAACCGGAAGAAATCGAAATCACCGTTATGATTCACTACCGACTTCAATACCTGTCCGCTATACGGATTGATAAAAACAGTACTCATCCCTGCTTCCGGCTGATAGTAGTCCACCCAGGCCGCATCCGATCTTTCACCGTAAGTGATGGCTGTGGCCGAAGCTCCTCCCATGACAGAATCCGCTATCGCAAGTAAGCGGGAAGGCGGCAAAAACTCTTTCTCCAATGGAGCTACAAAGCGCCAAGGTTGTGTGGCATCGGTAATTTCGTCTTTAAATGCATACATGCAGCCGGTGATGCAGACTATGAATACCACAATACCCGAAAGCAATCCAAGCCATAAATGAAGTTTCGCACAAGCCTTCCGAAAAGTCTTATTCATCTCTTATCAATCCAGACGGAAGAAACCGCCGACAAACGTGGTTGAAACTTTAGCTCCCCTGACCGCAGTAGCCGCCTGAGGATCTACCTGATAAATGTAAGTACCCTCTGAAGTAGTGACCGGACGATAAACATAACCTCCGTCTACCAGAGCGGCAAAACGCCGTCCGCCATCTCCGTTATGCACCGGAATCTCTTTAATGTCACGTACCGTTTTATTATTAAGATCGATAATGCAGCATTTCAAACTCTTATCCCCCCAACGGTCGGCGGATGTCTGCGGACTGATGGTGCTGACCTCGGCAAATACCAGACCATTACCGATATATTTGATATGGGCAGGTTTCAATCCTCCCGAAACCGTCTCAAAGTCAAAATAGTAGTCATCAAAATGCGTCTCACCTTTAGGGATACGAAGGAAAGCAGCATTCTTGGTACTTTGTGAGAACCCGTTGGCAATGGCAGAATTAGACATGATGTACATATCGCCGGACTCTACCTTAAAAATACCGTTAAATGCATTCCACGAACCGGCAGGACCGGTACGCGTATCTTTCATCAATGTCTTAAACTGCATATCCGGATAAGAGTATACCGCAACAAAAGTAGTATCGGTATATAAAGTCTCAAAAGTGGAAGGGTTCATCGGAAAATAAGTAACGTACACATTACCTTCACTATAACACATACCCGTGATACTCGGCCATTCGAGTTGATTCAGCGGAAATACCGGAGCTTTGACCTGAGAAGTGATAGAAACATCACTGATATTTACGGTATATAAGGTCATTTGGTCCCCACTCTCCTTATTAGCCGGAAGTTCAAGGCCGATCATGTTCTGCCCGTCCATTTGTGTAAACGCATTCAGCGAACTGTTAAAGACAAAGTCTCCACGCTCCGTCAGATAGCCGTTTGCATCACGTACAATTCCGGTTGCACTGGTCAGTCCCAGTCCGCCAATACTGAACACCGTTTGTCCGGCCTGTTCATAATCACGATATCCGTTTTGCTCGATACCTTTGGCCACCGCATTGATTGTTCCGGACATCAATTCGGGGGCAGTAACCACATAATAAGTGGTAGTCCCATTGGAATTGATACCCAGGCTGAGTACATAGGGAGCAAAAGGAGTTTCCTCATTTCCCAATCCTTCTTCTTCACATGCCGTGACACCCAATAAAAGGCAGGCAGCAAGGAGATACATATAAATTCGATACATTGTAATCATCAGACTTTTTTATTTACTAAAGAAATATCTCAGTTTCACATTAAAGGCACGCCCGGGTTTCTGCAAGCGGTAGTTATCATACAGCTTTTGATTGGTCAGATTGGTACACTCCACAACCACACTATACTTTCCGTTGTCCATTGAATACCCCAATGCCAGATCGTGTGAGAACTGTTCGGGGATTACTTTTTTAGAGCTTTTTGCACCCAAGCCCGGGAACGAAAGATAATACGAATGAATATAATTAAGATTATAGTCAAACGTCAGCACAGAGTTTCTCCAAATCAAATCGTGAAAACGAACCCCTGCATCGGCATTAGCAAACAAATAAGGGATGTTCGGCAAACGCTCTTTATAGGTAATATTCTCTGTGATACCTTCGCCGACAAAGCTGTCCTTCGTCTTCTCATATCGCTGCCGGTCGGTAATGTCCTGATAAGTAAAACCGGCTCCCGTATGGAACAGATCTTTATAGTTATATCTGACAGCAGCCTCAACACCCTTTGTCAACACCTTACCCAGATTCTCGTAACCGGTAGTCGGGTTACTGGTCAGGCTGACCCCTTTCAGGATAAAGTCTGTCGTATAACGATAAATGAAGTTTCCATCAGCCGAAAGTTGATGGGCTCCGAAAGTTTGAATGAAGCTCAACCCCAGATTCAAATTCCGGCTGCTTTCCGGTTTTAAATCCGGATTCCGCTGCTGAATCAACCCGTCTCCAAACATTTCGATACTTTCCGGCAAACGATAGGCATGCTCGTAAGAGAACTTAGCCTGCAAAGAGGGTAAGATATAATAAGTAGCCGCCGCACCGTATCCGAAATTGGTTTTATGATCCTGCACTTTTTCCCAACGGGCATTCTCTGTATATTCATCCAACCGCTTATAGGTAGAACTGTACAACTTATACATCTTTCCGAATACATTGGCATTCCAACGATCATAGCGGATCTGCCATCCCAAGCCTGTGATATTCTTAGTCAGTTGCTGAGGTACATTGTTGTTTTCATCATCCGGCCGTACTTTATCATTCATGGTTCTCCGCATAGCAGAAACCACGTGGTTCAGTATCAATGATTGGTGACCGTCGATCACGTAACTGATGTTTCCGTTTCCTAACCATTCGCGGTTCTTTATCTTGGAATCCGTATAATACCCTTCTCCTGCAGAAGTAGACGGAACGGATTCTCCCAACCAGTTGTAACGGCGGGCGATGGTATCCACATTGAAAGTATTTACAGAATTATACGTTCCGTAAAGTGACAGCGAAAGTCCGTCAAGAAACAGATCGTCTTTCTTATAACGAATAGAAGGGATCACAGATTCACTCTTCATTTTTACGCCACCGTAAACGGCATCCATCGTAGCACCAGTCTGTACATCTTTATCATTCTTCGAAAGAATAATGCCTGCAAGCAGATAGTCGGCATAAGGCTTATTGGTTATTCCCGTCTCCAGGCGGATACCTCCTGACCGGTAGGCATCATTAAAGCGCTTTACCCACCGCTCGTCTATCTTCTTATTGGTAGCCAGATCGATGATGGGCACAAACACTTTATAATCATTGTCGGAATAGTTATAGAAAGCATTGGCACGCACCGTGAAACCTGTTTTCAGATGGGTATAGGCTCCATTCACCGAGACTTTATGAGTATTGAAAGAGCCAAAAGAATAGGTCGCATCCAGATAATTGGCATCTCTACGGCTGACGATATTCACCGCTCCTCCCAAGGCATCGGCACCCAGATTTACAGGTAATACCCCTTTATATACCTCTACACGCTCAGCCATGTTAGCCGAGATATTAGCGAGGTTAAAAGACGATCCGAAATTATCCATCGGTATTCCGTCCAAAAAGAATTTCACCTGATTGCCCGAAAATCCGTTCAGGCTGAAATTATAGTTAGACCCCATACCACCTTCCTCACGGATACGGACACTCGACACATTGTTCAATAATTTGTTGAGAGGTGCAGCGCTATTATACGCTTTCTTGATGTCGAGTACCGATATGGCATACGCCTGCTCCTGCTGCCGGCGAGCTTCAGATTTTCCAATCACCTGTACTTCTTCCAGCTCTTCCGCCTGGGTATCGATCTCTATGTCTGGAATCCGGTTCACTTTTCCGGCAGTCACATGTATCGGCACCTTTTTAGTTTTCACTCCTATGCCCGATACAACTATCGTCTGACTGCCCGCCGGCACATCATTGATATGATAAACTCCATTCTCGTTGGTATATCCGCCAATATAAACACCTTCAATGGCAACTGCAACCGGATAGTAAGGTTGCTTCTGTTGGTCGACGATTCGACCTGTCACTATACCTTTACTTTGTTGTTGCTGTTCGCCGGCATGCATAAGAACGGCTGACAGCATAGAAAAAAGACAGAATAAAGCTACTCTGTACAACACTTTGTGGTTCATTAATCACTCTGTTTAATTAGTCCGCAAAGGTACGTATATCGACACCGGACGACAATCACCATATTTAGGTATTCACCGAAACTCCGATACCTAAATACAATGATAAAAAAATCTCTCTTCCAGAGGCCTGTCTCATTCGGATGAACGCTTCAATCGAATGCTGCGTGGCGAGGTACCAAATGACTTTTTACAGAAGTTTGAGAAATGCGGTAAAGATTCGAACCCGAATTTATAACAGATTTCAGAGATGGTAGCCTCTGTATTCTGAAGTTCGTAAATGATCTCCTCTTTGCGGCGGCTAAGCATCCACTCATACACCGGCTCATGAAAAACATTATCGAAAATCCTCCTGAATGTAGTCTGGCTATATCCTCCAAGTTTAGCAAACTCTTCAACAGTCTTCACCTTCTTATAGTTCTGATATACAAAGCACTCAAACGAAGAAGCATATTTTGAGAGAGGATGTACCAAGGAAGCCAGGTCATAATCCGAATAAAAATAACCGAGTATGAAAGCAAGCTCTTTCCGCTTTAATGATAAGAGATCCCGACAAATCTTCTTTTCGCTCAGATAAGTACGTGCAGACTCAAGAAAATGTTGAAGTTCGGGAATAATGGGTAAGGGTGAGGGAATTAACGGAGGATCAGTCTCCTTCATGATACGATTATACCGGATATCACAAAACAATTCAGGTTGATTAAACTGATAATAGATACATTCCACATCGGTCATGGCCAGCATTTCTATTTTCGAACTGATGGGCTGAAGCATAAATTCTCCGGCTTTAAGCATTGTTCCGGCATACTCCCGGCTATTCACCAGCATTTCTCCCTTGATAAGAAACAAAATGAAATTCTCCTCACATTTTTGTGCAGGATAATGGAAACCACGTCTATGGTAAACATGGAAAATGGCATTAGGAACTGACTTTTTGCAGTTCTGACACATCATGGGATCTCCACAAACGGAGCTGGGCATATATACGGGTGTGTTTGTTTGTATGTTTACGACAAATGTAAGAGAATTATTTAGAAAGACAATAAAAGAAGGAATAAAAAAATAGCCCTACTTGAACAGGGCTATCAAATGCATCATTTATTATAATATTATGGATAGTCCCATATTTGAAAACAGGATTCAAGTTTTATACTTGAATCCTGAAGTTTTCTATTTACACAAAATGATGGACAGTATCGAATACTACTTAGGAGTATCAGTGAAATCCCAGCTATCAGCAACTGAACCGGTAATAGACATCTTCTCAACGCCTTTTAACGTCAATACGTAAGCAACACTTTGTCCGGCAGTCCAAGTTCCATCGGCAAATGTAATTTCTTCCGGAGTAGTTGTTTTATCACACAATATCGCACCACCAGCCTCAGCTTTGTAGTAAATTTCGAATGTAACGCCAGTTAAATCTTGAGGAATAAGCATGGCTGTGTAATCTGCTCCAACCAAAGTCTCGTTCGCAGTGCCACCGTTATCTGCTCCTGTAATAGAAAGTGCCTTAGTAGGTTCGACAGTATATGCTGTATTAGCTGTAACATCGCTAGGAATAGTCCATGTACCTAATGTTGTCTCACTAGTAGTAGAAGTAGCCCCATAAGTATACACACCTTTTTTCTTGGCATTAATAACTATTTTATTTAAAGTGTAAGTAACACCACTTCCTTCTCCTTTTATTTTAAAACCAACCTTCGTCAACGCGTGTTTAAAATTTAAAGCAACCGCTTCTGTGGAACCACTCGTAGCTTTTTGCTTATTCATCGCTTCTGCTACCACCAAATCTTCCTGATCTTTCACAGCATCTTTCACAGTATAGGTCAGTGTAGGCGCTGTTTTAGCAGCAGCTGCTCCCCAAGAAAACTGTTCTGTAGTGTTAGGTGAAAAAGCAAAGAAACTTACTTGATCTGTTGCCGGCCAATAGAATACAGAGCTACCACTGCCCCATGTGCTTTCTTTTAATTCAAATTCAGTTCCAGATATCAGCGCATTAACTTCTGTAGCATCAGCAAATGCCCCAGTAGTAGAATAGGCATACGCCGTAAACTTTGTAAAAGCTGAGTTCACTAAAGTCGTAGCTCTTGTTGTCTTACTCACTGCCGTATTGAAACTAATTTCCACCGGCTGTACAGCCTTTTCAATCTCTTCATTCTGTGAGCAACCCGTAATTGCCATTGCAGCGACTGCTGCGAATAAAATCTTCTTCATAATAGTATGTTTTTTTAAGTTATTAATATTTTTATTTGTATGTATTTCTTTTTTCTTATCCAACAGGCAACTCTACATTCGTTTCGTCGTCCCAATCTCCTACATCACCACCAATGCCACCACCTCCACTTGGAGGAGTTTCCACATCATCTACTTTTATTTCATCTTCTATTTCAACTTCAACCAATGCCGGCGGTTTTGTTTCCTCTCCTTCTCCTCCTTCACCACCGCCGGTAGGTTCTTGTACAGCTTCCGTTATATTAATCTTAACCTCCTGTACCGAATTGTCCACCTTAATAATCATCAGGTTCATCATCACCGGAAGTTTTATTTCTAAACGGGTAATAATAGCTTCCGGTAATCCAAAAGTGGTAAATACCCCTTCTATCTTCCCGGCTTTCACATTCAGGCCAATATTAATCGGATAATCATCGCACATAGCATAAGCTTTTCCTAAAAAATAATGATCTGCCATCCCACCAATACTCCCTATCACGTTTGAAACATTACTTAATCCCTGCACTTTGATACTAAAGGAGTAAGTTCTTATCACCAATTTTGGTTTCAGCTTCAGAATCAATGTCTCTTCACTATTCTGTATATCCAAATCATCTATATTTACCACATAAAGCGGATCCGGTCCCCAAACCATCTTTTCTGTACCTGCAATACCCAACTTACAAAAATTGGTATAAGCCTGAATGGTTTCATAAGATTCCTCTCCACGAATTAAGACCGTTTCAGTATCGTAATTGTAAATAACAACAGCGTAGTGTCCCGAAGGAACTTTTACTTCCCCACCTGTTACCGACAAATACGTATCTATCTTTCTACCTTTTTCGTCTTTCGGATAGAAAATAATCCGAACTCCTTCCGGCAACTTCTCCGTCACTCCGCTCCAATCCAGCCGCACTTCCACACCACTCACCGGATAATCGTCCAGAATATCCCGCCGGCTGCATCCCGTCACCACCAGAAACGAGAGGAGAACCATGCAAAGCAACCTTGTTATATCTTTCATTCATTATCATCTCCTTGCTGTTATAAGCCACACCAAAGATACTTTTGCCTTGGTGGGGCCTATGAAGTTATAGCGTGCACTACTTTTCCAAACCAAGTCTCCCTCATAAGGAGTGTACTTCTTGTACTCCGTAGTCAGATAACCTATGCCCAGGCTGAATTCAAACGAGAGATGCCGTGCAATCTGCTTTGCATATCCATAAGTCAGCCCTGAAGCTGCATAATATCTTCCTTGATAGCCGTCTCCTTTAAACTGGAAATCATAAATTCCCCCTTCGGCATAAGCTCCAATGAAATGTCCTGCCAAGCGATTCCTCCGCTTCCGGTTGCCCAACCAGCAACGACCTTCAACGCCTCCCGAAAGCAATTGATAGCAAAACTCCCGGCTACTATTGAGCCACCACGGACATTTATACTCGGCATTGACCGACCAGCGTCTGTTCAATGGTATTTCCACCTCTATATTCGGTGCCAATGCCAGGTCGTATAGCAGGTTGTTTTTCAGTGCAAGCACTGTTCTCTGTTCTATTATTACTGGTGTTTCTATTTTTCCCTCTTCCGGGACCACCGGCTGAGGATGTACGAATTTCACTCGGGGCAATACATTCGCCGTACTCAAAAACACACCGGCAGCTTTATCATCCGGTATGGGTACAGGTGAATGTTCTCTGTATACATATAAAAGCGGTAAGATTTTATTCATAATATAGCGGTATGCTTCTCCACCGTTCAACCTACGTAATAAATTCTCACATTTCATCCGGTCATCGCGGTGATAATCGATCAACATCAGCACATCCTCACGATCCGGAACGTGGAGGTCAGCCTGCACTCTTTCGCGTAACAGCGACCAATCCTTCTGGTTTACACCAATCATCATTCTGGTCCAGGCATCCGGCATTGCTACCATGGCCCGGCTTTCTCCCGAAAGCAGAAAGAGAAAAACAAAAAGGGTCAGTATGCAGATACGGTTTTCCATAATTTGTCTGTTTGTGCAATACAAATATAGAAGTTCAAATCGATACATAATAATTTAATCAAAGCTAAATACAAGCTCTGAATGCTTCTGTGAAACGATTGAAAGGAATTTGCAAGTTTGGCGGTGAAGCACCCCCGCACTTGGGTAGCTTTCCGGCCAATGCCGGCCTCTAAAAGTGGGTACTGCCGTTGCTTAAATCTTCTTACTTACCACCTGACTTACTTATCCCGGCAAGAAAATAGATCTGTCTCTACGACATACGTTGTCCGACATGGGGGTGTCAGACCGTCCGACACCCCCATGTTAAACCTCCCGACATCCCCATGTCAGACTATGAAGAGTGGGAACCTAATGAAGAAAGCTTTTCAAGGAAAGTGAAGGGAGGTTAAAAGCAAAAGAGTTATTGCCGATGTTTAGCCCACTTGTAAAAGAGAACAGTAAAAAACAGTAAAAGAAACTCAAAGAGAGCCAATATTAAGAAGAATATTTGGATAATAGATAAGAGAAACCTACATTTGTACAGTGATTTTTTTCATAGTATTAGATTTAAGGTTAACAAAAGGTTGGAGTCAGGCGTGACTCCTTTTTTTTGCCTTTTTTATCTGAGTAACTGGTAAACTCCTCCTGCCAGAACCCGAATAACGCCTTTCATTTCAAGTTCAAACAGAATAGCACTGATCTTATTAATGGGAATATCGGCCTGAACCATCAATGCGTTTATTTGCAGATCGCCCAGCTTTCCGAGAATATCGACAATTCTCAGTTCCTCGGCAGACAGATCCGGAAAGAGGTTTCGCTGTACGGTTTCCGGCTTGACACTTTTCAAATCGCTGTCCCAGCCCATTGCTTTCACAAAGTCCGATGCAGACTCCAGCAAAACAGCTTTGTTATCTTGTATCAACTGGTTGCATCCCTTTGAATATTCGTCCGTGACCCGCCCGGGAAAAGCAAAACAATCGCGATGATAGCTTCCGGCAATATCCGCTGTAATCAGCGAACCGCCTTTAGCGGCAGACTCCACCACAATAGTAGCATCACTTATACCGGCAACAATGCGATTCCGACTTATGAAGTTGTGTTTATCCGGATTCGTTCCGGAAAGAAATTCTGTCAGCAATCCGCCTTGCCGAAGCATGTCGATAGCTGTCTTACGGTGAAGGGACGGATAGATGCGATCCAGCCCGTGAGCCAATACCCCCACAGTAGGAAGTTCGACAGACAGTGCTGAGCGGTGGGCATTGATATCGATTCCATAAGCCAATCCACTGACTACAAGCACATCCGGACACAGCATCTGCAACTCTTGCAGGAAGCTGACACAAATGTGCTTCCCGTAGTCTGTCGCATTACGGGTCCCCACCATATTAATAATGTGTAAGGCATTGAGATTGGCCTTCCCTTTAAAGAACAGCACGACAGGAGCATCGTCACACTCCCGTAAGCGGGAAGGATAATCTTCATCTGCCAGTGTAAAACAAGAGATGCGGTTATTCCGGGCAAACTCATATTCTTGCTCGGCACGCTTCAAGGCCTGCGGGGAGTCTAATGCCGCGACTACCGCCCGGTTCACTCCGGGCAAACGGTCGGGCAGCTCGGTACGGTAGCGAAATACATCGGTAGCACTTCCCATACCGTCTACCAGGCGCTTGGCACCTATGTGCCCCACACCCGGTATTTGTGTCAGAGCAATGCTGTATATCCGCTCTTCGTCCGTACTCATTGCAGATAGGGTGCGAAGATCTGATCGAATAACTCACTGTCGCTCAAGCGTCCATTAACGACACATACGGTCTCTACGGTCGACTTAACGACTACTTTATCATCGCTTTTCCGAAAGATATCCTGATAGAATACATATTTGATGCCTTCTTTCTTCATATACAATTTGGAAACGAATTCATCGCCACTCTTCAACGGTGTTTTGAAAGCCATATTGATGCGGGCTACCACCGGATCGACTCCCTCTTCATGCAGTTTTGCAAAGCTTACGCCTACCGATGAAAGAAACTCGTGACGGGTATGCTCCAGATAATGTTGGTAATTCGCATTATTCACAATGCCTTGCAGGTCGCACTCATAGTCGCGTACCTTTAAAGTAAGTTCATAGATATACTTTTCCATTTTATTCAAGCCCTTTAAATTTTTTCAGTTCTTCGGTCGAAACCAATTTATATAACTTATCACTCGGACGTATCTTATCCAGTTTCATTGAGAAGTGTTCTCCCTTTTTCACAGTCTCCACCGGTTTCAGATCTACACGAGCTTCGTCAAGCGTAGCAAACACAGCTCCGGTAGTAGGTCCGGTAATCAACAGTTTATCACCCACACTTACCTCTGCCGCTTCAACCAAGAATTCGGCCACACCAATGTTAGAGAAGTATTTGATGCCTTTACCCACATATATCTTACGCTCAGTGGCTGCCGACCCGTAGTTCTTGGTCCATTCGCCCAAACGCTGTCCCAAATAATAGCCATCCCAGAATCCCCGGTTGAATACAGTCTTCAGACGTTCATCCCATGCCGCAATCTTCTCATCGGTAAACGAATCATCCAGATATGCCCGGATGGCCTGCTTATAACATTCGACGACAGTACGTACGTATTCGGGACCGCGGGCTCGGCCCTCAATCTTGAACACACGTACCCCGGCATCTATCATTTTGTTCATGAAGTGAATGGTCTTCAAGTCTTTCGGCGACATGATATACTGATTGTCAACCTCAAGCTCTACATCGGTATCTTTGTCACGGACGGTGTAAGCACGGCGACAGATTTGCATGCAAGCTCCCCGGTTGGCCGAATGATTCATCTCGTGCAATGACAGATAGCATTTACCCGAAACAGCCATGCAAAGCGCACCGTGGCAGAACATCTCGATACGAATGAGCTCACCACTCGGACCGCAAATATGCTCTTCCTGAATCTGCCGGTAGATCTCCGCCACCTGCTCCAGATTCAGTTCACGAGCCAACACCACTACATCGGCAAATTGCGCATAGAACTTCAGGGCTTCCGCATTCGAAATATTCAATTGAGTAGACAGATGTACTTCCTGCCCAATCTTGTTGGCATAGCTCATCACTGCCACGTCAGCCGCAATCACGGCCGAAATGCCCGCTTCCTTGGCCGCATCGACAATGGTACGCATCAATTCGATATCCTTATCGTAAATGATGGTATTCACTGTCAGATAACTCTTCATTCCATGTTCATCACAGGTCCGGGCTATCTCGCGTAAATCTTCGATGGTAAATGTATTAGCCGAACGTGCACGCATATTCAGGTTCTCAATACCAAAATAAATAGAATCGGCTCCTGCCTGGATAGCTGCCGCGAGCGATTCGCGTGAGCCAACCGGAGCCATTATTTCAAAATCGCTTATCTTATACATAGTCACAAATTATAAGTTACGGAGTCGTAACTACTTACTGAACATATCCTTTTTCTTTGAGGTTTGCCATTATCTCCTTGGCAATTCCCATACCGATCTGTTGGCCCGCTTCCATGGCTTCCGCAGTCATCACAGGAGTGGACTCGGCCAGCTTCTTGCCTACCGGCGATTCATAAAATGCAGTGATCTTCTTCAGGTCGCTTATCGTCAGGTATCTGTGATAGATAGACACGTATATATCCAGAAACTGGGTGTTTGCTTTCTCCGATAATTGCTCCTCGAAGTTCTTCCAGAATTCATCCGGAACATTCGAATAAGTATGTTTCATCATCCCGATCATTTGCGGAACCATCGACTTCACTGTAGTCATGGCACCCGAAGCCTCAAGCATCTTGCTTAATGCCTCTCTGTAGGCAGCATCCTGGGCCGAGACGGAAGTGGCAGACAAGATAAAAGTCAGGCACAGAGCAATGGAAAATAGTCTTTTTTTCATAATTTCTATCCAGTTAAATAAATGAATGAGGTGCAAAGGTAGGGGTTTTTTCCGTACTTTTGCAGCCAAATAATGAATAGAAAATCGTAAAAAGATGAAAATAGGCCACATAGACCTGGGCGAACGCCCTGTATTTCTGGCTCCGATGGAGGATGTCACTGACCCCGCTTTTCGCCTGATGTGCAAAAAGTTTGGAGCCGATATGGTATACACCGAGTTCGTCTCGAGTGATGCTTTGATACGTTCCGTCAATAAAACCACTCAAAAACTGACCATCTGCGATGAAGAACGCCCCGTCGCCATTCAAATATACGGTAAAGACACGGAAGCCATGGTGGGTGCCGCCCGGATTGTAGAAGAAGCACAACCGGATATATTGGATATCAACTTCGGTTGCCCGGTAAAGAAAGTAGCAGGGAAAGGGGCCGGAGCCGGCATGTTGCAGAATATCCCCAAGATGCTGGAAATAACCCGTGCCGTGGTAGATGCAGTCAAAATACCTGTCACCGTGAAAACCCGACTGGGATGGGATGCCGATCATAAAATAATAGTGGACCTGGCAGAGCAACTGCAGGATTGCGGCATTGCGGCACTGGCCATTCACGGACGTACCCGTGCGCAGATGTATACAGGCGAGGCAGACTGGACCCTGATAGGAGAAGTCAAGAATAACCCACGTATGCACATACCTATTATAGGAAACGGCGATGTGACTACGGCCGCTGGTGCCAAAGAGTGCTTTGAGCGATATGGTGTAGATGCGATTATGATAGGACGCGGCAGTATCGGCCGTCCCTGGATATTCCGCGAAGTGAAGCATTATCTGGAAACCGGAGAAGAACTTCCGCGAGAATCATTCGAGTGGTACCTCGATGTGTTGCGCGAAGAGGTGCTGAACAGTGTAGCCCGACTGGACGAACGCAGAGGGATCATCCATATCCGCCGTCATCTGGCAGCAACTCCCCTATTTAAAGGAATCCCCAATTTCCGTGAGACACGCATTGCCATGCTACGCACCGAATCGGTAGAAGAACTCTTCCGGATATTCGACGGACTCACCACAGAGTAACACGGAGTTCCACAGAGTAGAGTGGACAAATCGATAGTTAATATGAGAGTTAATGTAGATTTATTTTAGTATATGTGTACGAACTTTATTTTAATAAAGTTTATTTATTCTCTGTGAGACTCTGTGTTACTCTGTGGTAAGTCCACCCCATCACTTGAACATCGGCACTGCGAACCACTTCTTGAACATCTTCGTCACCAATACATACAACACGAAAGCAGAAACAAATCCTGCGATCGCATCAATCAGATAGTGTGCCTGAATGTAAACAGTAGCTCCACAAAGCAACAGATAGAACGGCATCAGGCAGGCAAACAGTTTCTTGCTGGCACGCCATGCCATAATCATCAGAATGGTCGACACGCCCACATGCGAACTGGGAAAAGCGGCAGTCGGACGTTCTCCTACTTGCTGTGAACCCTCCACCAGGCTGTAAAAGAATCCATGCTGATAACCGGGACCGGGAAGCAACTCCTGATTGTGATTGAAATAATCGCCAATGGAAGGAAAGACACCCTGCGAAACCGAATCCATGCCGATGGCAGGGAAATAGAACTGAGGGCCGGCAACCGGAACGAATATATAAATAAGGTAGTAGATGAAAAAGCAGGTGACCAGTACAAAAGACATCTTCTCAAACAGGTCGAACCGATAGATGAAATAGAACAACGTCACAACCAGAATCATAGGATAATAAGCGAAATAGCCCATGTTGAACGGCTCGCTCACCCACATCTGCGGAAATGCATGACAGAACCATACGGCAGGCTGTCCGCCGAACATCCACTGCTCGGCCGTAGCAAATAAATGATCCAGATTGGGGAAGACGCGGTTGAACTCGAAAGTATCCGGATACCAGTAGGATAAAAGGCTCATCTGGATGGCGATACGTACAAAAGCAGAAAACTTACACGGAGCCAGCCGATAGAGATACATCAGCAAAAAAGTCATTGCCGCAATCACCGCCCTGTCCCATAACATGTGGAGCGGATGATCCATTCGTTGAAACATGAATAAAATCAAGATAGAAGTTAACAGATTGTATATCAATGTTATCTTCTCAACAGCAAACAAGCCCTTACGGCTTTCTACACGTTTAAATAAATCTAAAGCCATCCTTCATTCTTATACCAGGCAATTGTTTCTTTCACTCCTTTTTCCAAGTCGTACTCAGGAGCATATCCCAGTTCTTTCACAGCCGGAGTTATGTCGCATTGCCAATTCCTTTGTTTCATTATTTTATATTTGTCCGAATTCAGCGTGCTGCTCTTTCCCGAACGGGTCGCTATAAATTCGGCGAGCAAAGATACGACTTTTAGCACAATTAACGGACATTTGATGTGAATAACAAACGGATCACCCAATTCTTTTTGAATCAGGTCGGAGAAAGCCCGGCTTTTATATACCTTCCCGTCAGACAGAAAGTAAGCGCGGCGGGAAACCTCCTTCTCGATTCCCAGGAAAATGGCCTGTACAATATCTTTCACATATACAAATGTCAGATCTTGCCGCTTATACCCTACGGAGAAGTCCGTATGCTGCCGGATGGATTTTGCCATCAGGAAATAGTCTGCTTCCCGGGGACCGTATACCCCCGTCGGACGATAGATGACATACGGAAAACCGGGTATGCTCTGAATGTAGAGCTCTGCTTTCAGCTTGCTTAATCCGTAAGCCGTATTCGGAGCCGGAGTATCTTCTTCACTAATGGGTGAATAGTCCTTTTCGCGTATCGGACCGAATACGCTCAGGGTACTGATGTAGATGAACTGCTTGGGAATCATATTGAGCTCACGCAACGTGTCGACAAAGTATTTGGTCTGCAAATAGTTGACACGGTCAAAGTCGCTTTTGTCCGCACATTTGGTCACGCCGGCACAATGGACGATATAATCGAACTTATTATATGTCCCCTTATGCCCGGACAGTTGTGCCCGCAGTTCATTGGGATGTGCAAAGTCCAATTCAAGAAAGTGGATCTTACGTTCTTTCAGGTATTTCTTACTGCTGGATGCACGAATCCCCGCCCAGACGCCGAATCTGCGCTTCAATGCTTCCTGAACAATGAAACTGCCGATAAATCCGCTCGCTCCGGTAATTAGAATACTCTCCATAAAATTCTGGTCAAATGATAATTATTTCGTCGGTTCCACATGAATGCCTACATGGGTTCCTTTCCCAAACATCTCTTTCAGCGTGTTTTCAATGGCAGTTGCCGTACTATGTGCCTCTTCCAGAGTTATCTTCCCATCCATACGGACATGCAATTCGATGGCATAATAATTGCCGATTCTGCGGGTACGCAAATGGTGGGGCTGGCTCACTCCCGGGAAAGAGAGTACAGTCTGCTCAATCTCTTTCTCCACATCTTCCGGCAACGACTTTTCAAGCAGTTCGTCCACACACGGAATCAGCAACCGTACAGACACCTTCATGATAAAGAAACTGACTACCACCGCAGCAACCGGATCGAGCACCCGCCAATGATCTCCCAACAGGATGGCACCGCCGATACCGATGGCCGTCCCGATAGACGACAATGCATCACTCCGGTGATGCCAGGCATTGGCTATCACAGCCTGGGAGTTCAACTTCTTGCCCTGAATCACTGTATACTGATAAAGTATCTCCTTTGAAACGATCGACACCAGTGCCGCCACCAATGCCACTACACCGGGAGACTCCAACTGTCCGCCCCGCAAAAAAGTATAAATGGACGAAGCCCCATTCCAAAAGATACCGAAACCGACACACAGAAGTAACAACCCGATGATGGCCGTAGCCAAGGTTTCGTATTTGCCATGGCCGTAATCGTGACCTTTATCCTCCGGTTTCCCGGCAATGCGGACAAAGACAATGACAACAATATCGGTGATGAAATCGGATAGTGAGTGGACAGCATCGGCCAGCATAGCCGCACTATGCCCGGCAATTCCGGCAAAGAATTTAAAAACGAGCAAAAGGAAGTTCACGATACTTCCCACGATCGTTACTTTATAAATTCCCTTCTCCCTGGAAGACTTTTCACTTTCCATTTGTTAGATTATTCATAATGTGAGGGGCAAATGTACATGAAAATCTTGAATTATTAATATTTAATCGCTTACTTTGTACTGATTGATATAAAACGAACCAATTATGGCTAAAAAGAAAGAAAAAAAAGCCGGCAAAAGAATGAAGAAGAAAGAGCTGTCGAAGGCGGTTCTCGATTTCTTCCATGCCAAACAAGATGAGGTGATCAGCCTGAAATATATTTTCTCGGAACTGAAGTTAACCACTCATCCGCTAAAAATGCTTTGCATGGATATCCTGTCCGATCTCCTGGCTGATGACTACATAACCGAAGTAGATAAAAACAAATATAAGCTTAACAATCACGGCATAGAGATGACCGGAACCTTCCAGCGCAAAAGCAATGGAAAGAACTCCTTCATCCCCGAAGGAGGCGGAGATCCGATATTCGTCGCAGAGCGTAACTCCGCCCATGCGATGAATAATGATAAAGTGCGCATCGCCTTCTATGCCAAACGCCGCGGGTGCGAAGCCGAAGGGGAAGTGATTGAAATATTGCAGCGTGCCAACGATACATTTGTCGGCACACTGGAAGTAGAGAAATCGTATGCCTTCCTCGTAACGGAGAACCGCACGCTTGCCAACGACATCTTCATCCCCAAAGATAAGCTGAAGGGCGGAAAGACCGGTGACAAAGCAGTGGTAAAAGTAACAGAATGGCCGGATAAAGCCAAAAACCCGATCGGGCAGGTGCTCGATATTCTCGGCAAAGCCGGAGATAACACTACCGAGATGCACGCCATCCTGGCCGAATTCGGATTGCCATACGTCTATCCGCAATCGGTAGAGAAAGCCGCGGATAAGATTCCGGCGGAAATTTCCGCCGAAGAAATAGCCCGCCGCGAAGATTTCCGGAAAGTAACCACTTTCACCATCGACCCGAAAGATGCCAAAGACTTTGACGATGCCCTTTCCATCCGCCCGCTGAAAGATGGGCTTTGGGAAGTCGGCGTACACATTGCCGATGTGACCCACTATGTGAAAGAGGGAAGCATCATCGACAAGGAAGCCGAAAAGCGTGCAACTTCCGTCTATCTGGTAGACCGCACCATACCGATGCTGCCCGAACGCCTGTGCAACTTCATCTGTTCGCTCCGCCCCAATGAAGAGAAACTTGCTTTTTCTGCCATATTCGATATTACGGAAAAAGGGGAAGTAAGAGACTCACGCATTGTACACACGGTCATCGAATCGGACCGCCGCTTCACTTACGAAGAGGCGCAACAAATCATCGAAACCAAAGAAGGCGACTTCAAAGACGAAATACTGATGCTCGACACCATAGCCAAGGCTCTGCGTGAAAAGCGCTTTACGGCAGGAGCCATCAACTTCGACCGCTACGAAGTGAAATTCGAGATCGACGAAAAAGGGAAACCCATCAGCGTCTACTTTAAGGAATCCAAAGACGCCAATAAGCTGGTAGAAGAGTTTATGTTGCTTGCCAACCGTACCGTAGCGGAAAAGATAGGAAAAGCTCCCAAAGGTAAAAAGCCCAAAGTGCTGCCTTACCGTATCCACGATCTTCCGGATCCGGAGAAACTGGACAATCTGGCTCAGTTCATCGCACGCTTTGGTTACAGACTCCGCACAAGCGGAACCAAGACGGATGTATCTAAATCGATCAATCATCTGCTGGACGACATACAAGGAAAGAAGGAAGAGAACCTGATTGAAACCGTATCTATCCGGGCCATGCAGAAAGCGCGCTACTCTACACACAACATCGGACACTACGGACTGGCTTTCGACTATTATACCCACTTCACCTCTCCTATCCGGCGTTTTCCGGACATGATGGTGCACCGGTTGGTGACCAGATATATGGATGGCGGACGCAGCGTGTCGGAAACGAAATACGAAGACCTGTGCGACCACAGCTCGAACATGGAGCAGATTGCAGCCAATGCCGAACGCGCTTCCATCAAATACAAACAAGTGGAGTTCATGAGCGAACGGCTGGGACAGACCTACGACGGAGTAATCTCCGGCGTAACAGAATGGGGACTGTACGTGGAACTGAACGAAAACAAGTGTGAGGGAATGATACCTATCCGTGACCTGGACGATGATTACTACGAATTCGACGAAAAGAACTACTGCCTGCGCGGTCGTCGTAAAAACCGTATCTACAGCCTGGGAGACGCAATCACCGTCAAAGTGGCACGCGCCAACCTGGAAAAGAAACAACTGGACTTCGCACTGGTAGAGTAACATTCTGTCAAAATGATAATCGTATTTGCTCAGATCGGCTTATTTACGGCCAAAAGTATGGGCACAAAGAAAAATCGCTTTCCCTACGGGTTAGCGATTTTCTTTTTATTATCCCAATCGAAAAAGAAGCAACCTAACCGAAAGCAGAAACAGGAAAAACAAGAACAAAATAGAAGGAAGAAAGAGTATATGAAGGCATTTTATCTTTCCGGAAACCTTCTTCATTCAAGAGCAACGGGAGGAGCATATAGCCTTATCCTACTTCAGAACCGGGATAAAGAAAGAACATGAAACCAAAGCTCCTTGTCTTTTCGAAAAAGAAGTAAGCATTTCACCCGAAAGAAGTAAGCGTTTCCGGAAAACACCTCCTTCTTTTTGCCGGAAACAAGGGACTCCGACCCGAAAAGCCCGGCTTTCCGATCCGAAAAGAGCGTTTATCGAACCCCAAAAGTCCGCCTCCGGGCTCTTTGGCTTCCTATCTGCCCCCTAAAAAAGAAAGTACATGTAAGCAGAAACAGCCATTCAGCACCTTTTTGAAATGAAATGAAGGCAAAATACATCAATTAGTCTGATGCAACAACTCTGCCCGGTCAAACACCTTTTACCGATACATACCTTAATTCTGTAGAACACTTCCTTTTTTCATAGTCCTTGTAATAAAAGCATCTTTCAGCCGACTATAAAGTAAAGATTAAACCAAATGAAGTCGAACAAGAATGAATTTCTAAAACTACTGACGGCCTACCAGGGAATTATCCACAAAGTAAACCGGATATATTTCAGGTCGGAAGCCGACAGGGAGGACAATTTTCAGGAAACAGTCTACCAGCTCTGGCGGTCTTTCCCGGCGTTGCAGAATAAAGAGAAACCTGCTTCGTGGATTTATACGGTGGCAATCAACACCTCCATCTCGAAAGTAAGAAAGGACAGCCGCATCGAATTTCGTGACTCGCCGCCGGATGGAGAGCCTGTTGACCCCTGGGAACAACAGGAACAGGACGAAAACTGGCAAAGACTTGTCAATGCCCTGCAAAAGCTGAATGAAATAGACAAATCCATCATGCTGCTTTATATGGAAGACTATAGTTACGAAGAGATAGCCGGAATAGTGGGGATAAGCAGTTCCGCCGTCGGCGTAAAGATTCACAGACTGAAAGGTCAGCTACAAAAACAATTTAAAAAGTAAACGTAATGGAAACAAATGACATTAAAGAAACCTGGAAAGCGGGAATAGAAAGAACCATCAAACCGTATCCGGAAGAGAGACTGAATGAAATGGTCGTCAACTCTGCCAGAAAATCAATCAAGACAGTGTATCCCGGAACTGTTTTCCGGCTCGTTATCATTGCCGTGGCCGTTTTCCTCATCGTATCACAGTTCGTAAAAGAGCAAAACGCAACAAGAATGTATTTGGATATGGGCGCTTTGGCCGTGTTGTCCGTCTCTTATTTCCTCTGGGAACGCTCCGCATACAAGATGCGGAAGTATACCCATGGAATGCCCGTAAAGGAATGGTTGGAATACCGTATCAAAGAGATTGAGAAAAGCATCAGGTTCAATACCAAATATGACTGGATTGTATACACATGTTCCTTCCTTTCGGCAATCGGCTTCTACGTGTTTTACCTGATGGCAACGAACGTCGTCCCCGGCATACTAAACGTCATTGTTATTCCGCTCGGCATGTGCATTTACCTTCTGATCATCAAACGCTCTCTGAAACGGAATTACCGGAGAACCCTGCAAGAGCTGAAAGAACTGTACAGACAATTTGAGATTGAAGATCAGGAAGGGAGATGAAACGGGGG
>OIQH01000276.1_pt1 | contig 24626 bp, 18 predicted proteins | sample 1585941 | NCBI WGS metagenome assembly OIQH01 (sample SAMN02674887, study PRJEB24791) | human gut metagenome, SKBSTL062 | isolation source: stool | host: Homo sapiens | place: USA | reverse complement strand
AAGAACTATTCAATTAGATTACAAATTTATCCCCACTAAAAATCTACTGACCCGAAATCCGCCCCTTGACGGACTCCTTCAAACTCTACAAAAACTTTCTTATTCTTGCTGTTGGCAGGCAGACGGAAATGTTTCCGATACCACATAATCGTATCGGTCAGTTCATCAATGCTCAGGCGGAAAGCCTCATCTTCATTGAAGGCATGCGGTAAAGTCACTTTCTTCCACTCCGAATCAGAAAAACGCGGCTGCTTTGCCTCGGGAACATCACCCACATAAAGCAACCAGTCTGAATTGAAATTATATTTATTACGGACATCGGACGATGTCACGAACTGGCTTATTCCAATAAAAGCCAAAAAGAAAAAGAGGATTCTATGTCTCATAGTATGTCTATTTATCTGTTCGTGGCAAAGCTAGCGCAAAATACCACACACGTCCATAGACTAAAATACAGATTACATAGAGATTTGTTCACAACTGTTTAAAAATGAATCAAACAGTAGTATCTCCATTGGGGATGACCCAAAAGTCGGTAGTATCTCCATTCTCCTCCTTCGGGAAGGAGGAGTGGTCGAAGACCGAGGTGGTAGGAGAAATAATGTTTGTTCCTATTTCTTTGTAAATGACAGGATTATGTATTCACCTACCACCTCCCCCTACGGGTACTCCTCCTTCCCGAAGGAGGAGATTTAAGATACTATTGACTTTTTAGTCAGCCCCATTCAAGATACTATTGACTATCATTTAATTCAAAACAGTGTGGAAAGAAAGCTAAAACTGGAAATAAATAAACGGCTGAATCTCCGAACTCTTCATCTGAATGACCAGATAAATCAGAGCCACCATCAGCAGAGCTTTCCCTAAGAACGGCAAGCGAATAACTCCACGGCAAGCAGCATTTTCCCAACTATCCGGAGTGAAATGAAGCAGAAAGCCGAGCAGCATCAAAGCAAACACGCGCCAGTAGCCTTCGATCAACTGCGGGAAAAGCTGCGGACGGAAAGTGGTGAATATCTGTCTCAACATATCCATCGAGTTCTGAAAATCGGCATTACGGAAGAATATCCAGCAGAAACAGACAAAGTGGAAAGTGATAATGACTCCGAATACACGACGCCAGCCATGACTTTGTTCTCCTTTCTTACGACCTATGATGGACATCCACATCTTATGCACCGCCAAAGCGATGCCGTGAAATGTTCCCCAAAGTACAAAGTTCCAGGAAGCTCCGTGCCACAATCCACCCAGAAACATGGTAATAATCAGATTCAGATACTGGCGGAACTTACCTTTCCGGTTTCCTCCCAAGGATATGTACAAGTAATCGCGCAACCAACTGGACAATGAGATATGCCAACGCCGCCAAAATTCAGTAATGGAGGCGGACTTATAAGGAGAATTAAAGTTGAGATTAAAATGAAAGCCCAACAGCAGAGCGATACCGATAGCCATATCGCTATATCCGGAGAAGTCACAGTAAATCTGCAAAGCATACCCGTATACTCCCATCAGATTCTCGAGACCGGAATAAAGGGTCGGATTATCAAAGATACGCTCCACGAAGTTGACACTGATATAATCGGAAATGATTGCTTTCTTGAACAAACCGGAGAGAATAAGGAAAATCCCCCGCCCGAACATCTCCTGAGAAACGAAAAGCGGTTTCCGGATTTGCGGAATAAAGTCACGGGCACGCACAATCGGTCCGGCCACCAGCTGCGGAAAGAAGGATACATAAAACGCGTAATCCAGTATGTTGGTCAATGGCTTGATGTCTTTCCGGTAAACGTCAATGGTATAGCTTAATGACTGGAAAGTGAAGAATGAGATACCTACGGGCAGGAATATATCAAGCGCCGTAAATTCTCCTCCCATCAACGAGGCAATCACTCCTCCCAAAAAATTGGTATATTTGAAGTAAGCAAGAAGTCCCAGATTGACTCCCAAACTCAGAGTCACCAACCCTTTGCGTTTCCAGCGTCCTTCGGTACGGTCCATCCATTGCGCCAGCAGGAAGTCGCAAACCGTGACCAGCGCCAGCAGGAAAAAGTAAGTGCCGCTGCTCTTATAATAAAAGTAATAAGAGAAAAGCGTCACAAACAGAATACGGGCCGTATACTTACGCTGCAACAAGGTGTATACGATCATAAAGGCGGCAAACAGCCAAAGGAAGATACCACTGCTGAATATCATCGGTGCCTGCGGATCGTAGGTAAGCACCTCTTTTAACCGGCTGAAATCAATATCAATGGGAAACATAATCATTATAAGCTTGAATAATGGCTTGGTATAATAAATTTCCTTGCAGGATATATCCCTCAGGTAAATAATGCACATGATCGGGACGCATCAGTTTCGCTTCCGTCCAGTTGGTACAGGCACGGCGCTTGCCCCCTACTACATCGTACATATCCCACACGAGCAGACGATGATCTTTGGCATAACGGCGAATTGTTTCTGCCGCTGTAACCGTCCGGGGATTGATGGCGTACGTACGTTTCCGCCGCCTTTGCCGGAAACTTTCGTAAGAACCCGGAGGCGTGGTGAGAAGAATAGGGACATCGGGAAGGCTGTCGCGCAACAGTTTGACAAGTTCGTCCATCTGATTATAATGCAGGTTGACGTTATACCGCCGGTTATGGCTTTCGTTGGTTCCGAAGGACAGAATCAGCAGTTCCGGCTTCATGGCTGCAATATCGGCAATACGTCCCGGATGGGTAAACGTCAGACAGGTAGCCCCGTTCACCCCCATATCGGTATAAGAGACAGCACCAAAGGTTTCTTTCAGCAGCGTTCCCGTAGTCTGCGGATAGATGTGCCCGCGTACGTGACTGTCTCCGATATGGAGAATACGCACCGTATCTTCGGAAAGTCCGGCACGTACCTGACGGAGACGTTCAAATACGGGTGTCAGCAGGGCAATGCTGTCGATTATCTCATCCCTTCCGGTTTCGCGGAAAGCGGAAGGAAAAGAAGTCTGCACGGCGATGGTATCATTCGCCCAGTTCATTTCCCGCAAAGGTTTTATCATTTTCAAGGTCTTCCCCAGTGGAGGACAGGCAGGGATACGGTCTTGCGCCTTTCCTGCCGAAAGAAGAAAGAATGTTGCCATCAGTCCCAAGATAAAGCCCAGCAACAGGTTATTCTTGCTCATAAGCACGCCTCCTGTCATATTGTTCCTTACCATATATCAATGTTTCATAGAGCAGTCCTGCCAGATGTTTGCCTCCCCGGAAGTTGATATGAGTATAATCGTAGTTCGCCATCGAAGGTTTGGCGTGTACGAGGTTCGCCATACTGCCTTCGCCTCCCATCGCTTCAAACATATTCCAGAAAGCGATACCGCTTTCGGCAGCAATGTTCTGCTGATAGCGAATCAGATTCTTGACTCCCGGCATGGTACGAAGTTCACCGTCTTCTGTCTTATAATCACGGTCGCCGACGCTTAACAGCAAAAGACTCGCCTGTGGAAAACAATTCTTCAGATGTTCGATAGAAGTGAGCAGTCCCTTCTGATAATTATCATAATTGCGTCCCCGTTCGGTAGCCACATTCAATCCGTATTCAAGAATAATCAGATCATAAGGACGCTGCTCGTTAAACTGACGCAGCATTTGTTGCGGAATCCCCCGCAACGATAAGCCGGAACTGCCTCGCAAGGAGAAATTATCAAGAATGATTCCTTTCTTACCATCCATCGCCAAGCCATAGAACAACGTAGAATCGGCACGATCTACCGTCCACCGGACAGAGCCGATGCGTCCTTCAACGGAAATCTTCTGCAAATCGCCCGAAGGCGCTAAGGAATAATTCTTACTCTCCCCCCGATTCACACGGGCAGTAAGATGAACGGAATCTTTATTATAGAAGAAAATCGAAGCCTGCTGACAGGTATCAAGCAGCGAAGCATATTTGCTTTGCCCCCTCAACTCAACGTATGCTCCTTCACGGGGAATAAAGTAATGTCCGGAAATACCCTGTTTCTTTTTATCGAAATACACACTGTCCGTCACCGCATGACTGGACCACCCGCCGAAAGTATGCCGCACGGTAGGACGATACCCGCTCGTCATCGAAGTTATTGTGACAAATCCGACACCGCAACCGCCAAACCGCTTCTGAAGCATTTCACGTAAATCAGCCGTAAAGATATCCGCCTCTATAAATGAATCACCGAAAACGGCGATACGTACCAGCCCGTCATGATCCGGATGTGAAGAAGAAGTACGGTCGAGCGCTTCATAAAAAGAAGCCATACCGCGACGGGTAGAGTCACCGTAATCTTCAATACAAGTCATGCCCGCACGACAAGTATCGACAAAAACCGGCTTTACGACAGGAGGTAAAGGAATGGTATCCGAATCGGCTACCGCCACTTCCTGCTTCGGATAGCGAAGATCGCTTAAAAGATCGACACGCCTCATCGTGTGTCCGTCGATCGTTATAGCCGGAAGCCAGTGCAACCCAAAGAGTGCTGCAAACACGATCAGTACAAGCCATAACGAATATTTCAGGTAGTTCTTGATAATCTCCATCTTATAAGTAGATATAAGCACTCATTGAGTCCTCGTTTTTTACCCGGTGCCGAGCCACCTCCTCATCGGTGCCGAAGGAAGGCCTCATCGGTGCCGGACCACAAGTTCATCGGTGCCGGACGTTTTCAGGCTGCAAAGATAGGGAAAAGCAAGAAAAAAGAAGGGAGAATCTACATTATTTATAGATTCTCCCTTCCGATTATTTATTCACTGTTCGAACGCTAGATGGTCCGTTCAATATTCCATACAAATGCACGTAATCCCAGCTGTTCGGTCTGTAAGTCCATCTTATGCAGTGTATCCAGCAACGGATCGACTTTATTGTCATCGACCACCGTAAGGATAGCCGAACACATACTGGGCCAGGCATGGCTGCCGAAGTGCGGATCGCCTGTCTTTGAGCCACGTCCCTGCACCTTTTCAAGGTATGTAAAGCCACGGCAGTTCAGACGGTCGAGCAATGCCATGATCCGTTCGTAATACGCCTGATCGAATGTTATCAATACTGATTTCATATTTCTTTTCTGTTATTTCTTAATAATTTCATCTTTATGTTCCTGGAAGTAGACATCCAGTTCGCGTTTGCGATGGAGTTTACGACGTCTGTTCTTGATACCTGTTCCGGCAAATACACAGTACAGCGTAGGAATCAGGACGAGTGTCAACACAGTAGATACCGTCAGACCACCGATTACGGCAATCGCCATCGGACTCCACATCTCAGAACCTTGTCCGCCACCGATAGCCATCGGGATCATACCCAGAACGGTAGTAGCTGTTGTCATCAATACCGGACGGAGACGGCTCTTACCAGATGTCACCACAGAGTTGATGACCGCCATACCCCGCTCTCGACAGAGCGTGATGTAGTCGATGAGCACAATACCGTTCTTCACCACAATACCGATCAGCATGATACCTCCCAGCAAACTCATTACACTCAGCGTACTGCCCGTAAAGAACAACGCCATCAAGACTCCACTAAATGCAAACGGCAGAGAGAACATGATAATGAACGGATAAGTCAGAGACTCGAACTGTGCTGCCATTACGATGAATACAAGAATGACAATCAGGATACCCAATGTTCCCAAGTCGCGGAACGAATCCTGCTGGTCTTCATACGAACCGGAAATCTGAATCGTGATTTCTCCCGGAATATCCATCTTATCAATAAGCTTGTTACCTGCTGCCACTACGTCACCCAACGGAGCACCGGAGATAACGGCGGATACGGTCACGATACGTTCACGGTCTTTACGCTCAATGGTAGGAGGCGCAAAACGTTCGACTACCTTTCCGACATCTTTTACACGCACGGACTCGCCTTTGGCATTATAAATAAGGATGTTCTCGATGCTTTCCAGACTTGTACGATATTCGGGTGCATAGCGCACTTTGATATCATACTCATCCCCGTCTTCACGATATTTGGAAGCAACGGCACCATTGATACGATTACGCAAGTAGTTACCGGCTGTAGCCAGGTTCAGTCCGTGCATCGCCAGCTTCTCACGGTCGAAATCAACCTGATACTCGGGCTGGTAGTCACTACGGCTGATGTTCACCTCGGTCACCCCTTTCACAGTCAGCAACTCACGTTTCAAACGGGCTGCTACGCTATCAGTCATCGTCATATCGTATCCGTATATCTCAAAGTCGGCACTTGCCTGAGCAGACATACCTGTATTACTACCTCCCAGAATAACCTGTGCCTTGCTGAACTCCGGATAACCTTTCAAGTCCTGACGCATCTCGTCACAGACTGCTTCCAGTGAGATATCACGATCTCCCGGGTCTACCAGACTGATGTTGAAGGAAATAATGTGCGAGCCGTTGTCCTGCATGGAAGCCCACGTATTATCCGAGTCCGCCTGACCTACGGTATAGTTACATACCTTCATGATATCTTTATACTTCGTCAGCCACTGGTTAGTCAGCTTCTCGGAAAGTTCCTGAGCAATCTCTTTTCGTGTACCGATCGGCAATTCAAGCTGAACAGCAATACGGGCATTATCCTGTGCAGGGAAGAACTCCGTACCGATTCCTTTCGCACACAGCAAGCTGACAACGAAGAAAGCAATACATCCCACAATCACAACCGGACGATGACGAACTGCCCAGTTCAGCATTTTCGCATAACCTGTATCGAGTGCGTCCAACGCTTTCTCTATCGGAGTAAAGAAGAGCTTGAACATCTTCGACGGGCGCTTCTGCAAACGAAGTAATTGCGAACAGAGCATCGGGGTCAGTGACAGAGCCGCCACGGTAGACACAAACATGATGGCACACATCATCCAGCCCAGCTGTTTGAAGAGCACACCGGACATACCGCTTACCATGGTCAACGGGAAGAACACAGCGATCATGGTCAGCGTAGAAGCGATTACGGAAATAGCCACCTCATTCGTTCCATGTACTGCTGCCTGTTTCGGGTCCGAGCCACGCTCAATATGTGTCGTCACGTTTTCAAGTACCACAATCGCATCATCCACCACCATACCGATGGCAATAGACAGAGACGACAGTGAGATAATGTTGATCGTATTTCCGGTAATCGCCAAATAGATAAAGGAAGCGATCAACGAAAGCGGAATCGTGATACAGATAATCAATGTCGCACGCCAGCGCCCCAGGAACAGGAACACGACGATCACAACGAACAGCAAGGCATACATTACAGTCTCTGCCAAACTGTCAATCGTATTCAAGATATTATCGGAAGTATCGACAATCACTCCCAGCTTCACATCACTCGGCAGGTTCTTCTGCAAACGCGGAAGCGCTTCTTCTACCTTACGGGAAATTTCTACAGAGTTGGCGCCCGACTGCTTCTGAACCACAATCATCGCACCCTGCACACCGTTATTATAGGTTTCCTGCGCACGCTCTTCCACCGTATCCACGATGCGGGCCACATCACGCAGGAAGACATTCGCTCCATTGTGCGTACCTACTACGATATCTGCCAACTGGCGGGAATCATCAAACTCCCCTTCCACACGGAGGGCATACGTCTCACTACCGATATCGAAGTTACCGCCCGGAATATTCTTGTTTTCGGCTCCGATAATAGAGCTGATAGTTTCAATGCTCAGGTTATAAGCTTCCAGTTTGTTAGGGTCGCAATATACCTGAATCTCACGCTGCGGCGCACCACTGATAGACACCGTTCCCACACCGGGAATACGTGCCAACGGGTTAACCACACGGTCGTCCAGTATCTTGTAAAGCGCGGCTTGGCTCTCATTGGCCTGTACCGAAAGCAATACAATCGGAATCATGTCCGTACTGAACTTGAAGATGATCGGATTCTCGACATCATCCGGCAGCTGTGAGCTTACCATGTCGAGTTTGTCACGTACATCATTCGTCAGCACGTCAATATCATTACCAAACTCAAATTCCAATGTAATCAATGACATATTCTCGGAAGAACGAGAGGTAATATGTTTCAGGTTACTCACCGCATTCAAGGTATTCTCCAGCGGCCGGGTAACGTTATTTTCTATATCCGAAGCACTTGCGCCAGGATATGCGGTCATTACCATGATCGTATTTGTATCGATGTCCGGATACAAGTCGATAGGTAACTTGGACAAAGAGAAAAGACCAAAAATCACCACTGCCAGAAAGCAGAGGGAGGTCATAATCGGTTTCTTAACCGCACCTTCGTATAAACTCATTTCTTTATAGTGATTAGTTTAATAGTGATTTTACTTCTCGATCTCTACTTCCGTACCGTTTATCAGACGTGCCTGTCCGGCCACTACCACCTGCGAGTTATCGGGCACACCGGATTTCAGCTCATACTCCGAGCCCATACGTCTGCCTAACTCCACTTTGTTGTAGGACACTTTGCCATCTTTATAAACGTACACATAGCGATCGCCGGAACCTGCCTGTTTCACAATAGCCAAGTCGGGTACTACGACGTTGTCCGCCGTACCGAAGTTCAAGGTAGCACGGGCAAACATTCCCGGACGTACACGCTGATCTTTGTTGTCCAACTTGATCTCGATCTGGAAAGTACGGGTAGTTGCGTCGATAGTCGGATAGATCAGGCTGATAGTTCCCTTGAACAGTTCGTCGCCATATACATCCAGCTTCACATCTACCGGTTCGCCTTTCTTCACCTTCGTGAAGTAGGTTTCAGACACATTGATCATCAGCTTGACCGGAGTGATCTGCTCTACTACCAGCACCGGACTTCCGCCACTATACATATCACCATTATCGTAATTACGGGCAGTGATTACTCCGTTGATCGGGCTCAACAGAAACGTATTCTCTACCAGATTATCATAAGCAGTCTGCTTCACATCGAGCTGCATCTTCGCAGCATCCCACTCTGATTTGGAAGCACCGCCTACCTTATAAAGTTCGTCGATACGATTAAATTCAATTTTCTGATTGTCCAGTTGCAGTTTCGTCTGTGTGAGGTTGGCTGCATCCATCTGCACCAGCTTCTGGCCTTTGGATACACGGTCGCCCACTTCTACCAGAATCCGGTCGATGCGGACAGGTGACGAAGGAGCAATGTTGTTCTTTACTTCAGCTTCTACCGTCGCTGTATAATCCTGTATCTGATCTACGGGACGGGCTGTTACATCAGCCACTTTTACTCTGGGCTTCTCGTCTTCCTGTTTCACAGCAGCCTTATCTTTTCCACCCGTACATGAGCTCATTACTACTGTCAATAGCAGAGCCACTAATTGGATACCTTTTTTCATATTCCTTAGTTGTAATTTTAGTTGTCTATCTTTATTGTTTTCCCAAAACCTGATCAAGGTCAGCCTTAGCTACCAGGTAATCGTAGATTGATTGATTGTAAGTAAGTTGTGCCTGCGTCAGTGATACCTGCGAACTGTTAAGTTCAAGCACGGTTCCCTTACCGACTTCATAACGTTTTCCGGCAATCTGTACCGCTTTTTCAGCCTGCATCACGTTTTCTTTGTTGCTGACCACCTGCTCGGAACTGGCAGTCATATTGTTACGGTAGCTGACTACCTGCATATTCAGTTTTCTCTCCGTATCGATACGGTTCCAGTCAAGCTGGCGCATCTGGATGCGGGCCGATTTTACCTTCGTAAAGTTGCTCGCCCTATACAAAGGAATGCTCAGATTGAACATCAAAGACGAACTGTTGCTCCACGTATAATCAAAGAAATTGATGTTCGGATTATACAAAGACTGATATTGATAAGAGAAGCTCATCGACAAAGTAGGCATGAAGTTCGTTTTCAGCGACTTCACGTTCTTTTCGAGCAATTTCATATTCAGCTCGAACTGCTTCATCGTTGTATTGTTCTCCAGACTCATATCTTCTTCTTTCAACTGATTGGCAAACAGCATTGATTCGTAGTTTGTCAGATTATCGTCAGTCTTAATATCCACATCAGCCGTAATGCCCATCAACACTTTCAACTGGAGTTTTGCCAGCGTCACGGCATTGGCGGCAGAAATGACATTCGGCTTGATGCTGCGCATCTGTACTTCTGCGCTGATCTTGTCAAATTCGCTGACTGCACCTTGTTGATATTTGGCGTTCACGACATTGAAATTATCTTCTGCCAACTTATAGCTGCCTTGAAGCACTTCATAACTATCTTGTGCAAGCATCAGCTGATAATAAGCCTTGGTTACCTGATTGATCAAATCCAGTTCGGAAGCACGCGACTTCTCCACTGCCAGTTCGATATCCGTCTTTGTCATTGACATGGCCCGGTAGACTGCCGGTGCAAACAAAGGCAGGTTAATGCTCAGTCCGGCATTGGCGGTATTCGTACCATCCTGCCCCATCTTGAACGACATATCGTTCAGTTTCATTTCAGCCGCTTTGATCGTGTGATCCAATGATCCGTTTAGGCTTGCTTCGGGTAACAGGCTCTGCCATGCTTCCTTACTTGCAACTTTCTTTAAGGCAATTTCTTCTGCCGCCACCTTTATCGTAGGATTCTCATCCAACGCTATTTCCAGGGCTTTGTCCAACGTCAATGTCAGCGTATTCTGCGTTGTCTGCTCCGTCTGAGCCTTTGCAAAGCCAAACGCACAGAGAGCCATTGCCGTCAGAAGCATTTTCTTGCCTGTCAATCTTTTCAATCTGTTCATAAACTCGTTTCTATTTGATCCTTAATTGTTTGTCATCCGAACCTAGCTCCTATTGTTGCTCGACCCGGTTTTTACGATATTCTGATATAAATTCCTCTAAAACTTTGGCTCCTTTTTCCGTGGAAATGCCACGTATATAGGTAAACATGATGGATTCATATACTTCTATAAAAGGATATTCGTTGCAAATGTCCGTATTCAGCAGCACATCAAACTGCTCGCGCACCAACAGATTGACTATCTCAAAGTTGACATCCGCCCGAAAGATACCTTGCTCTACCCCCGACTTAAAGAAAGACATCGTCTTCTCCGAGTCACTTTCACTACGGTCTTTCATCATCGCATATACCTTCGGATATTTCTTTATATCCTCGAAGAAGCGCTTGTTGGTCTGATGAAAGATCTCGATGCTTTTCTGAAAGACAGCAAGTATCACCTCCAGCACATTGTTGGATTGCTCGTATATCTCCTGCAAGTATTTGTCTCTTTCAGCTTGCTTTTGCAGAATACACTCTTTCAATAATGATTCCTTATCTGCAAAAACCTCATAGAGCGTACGTTTGGAAATGCCCAATGCTGCCGCAATGTCATCCATCGTAATACACTTGATACCTTTCAAAGTAAAAGCTTCTGTCGCGGTCATTATAATCCGTTCTCTCAGCTCCGCCTTTTGGGACGCGTCTCTTCCATGCTCCATCATCACTCTTTTTAGATTTTGTTAGACTCAGTTTTCTATAAATTCACCATTTAAAGCGAAAAACGGAACAAAGATATATAGAAAACTCAATTAACAAATCAAGTTTCCTTTTATTTATAGCCCATTTGATAAATATTATCATTCATTAGAGGTATATGAAAACAAGTGTTAAGAGGAAATATAGAGCAAAAGTAAGGAATAGAGGTATATGAAGTAAAGTTTTATCGCTGTAAGAGGGAGAATAATCGGCAAATGCCGGATAAATACCGATAAGAATCGATCGTTTATCCGGCAATAACAGTCACCATTATTAACGAAAAGCGAAAAAGGAGGTTTAGTACTCTAACTTAGTCCTTTTTAAAAAAGCGACTGTTTTATGTATTTCTTTATACATCACGATGTCATCTTTCACAAAAGGCACTTCTTTCCGGTAGGCATGCAGGAAACTCTCCAGCAGCGGAGACGTTTTCAGCGGACGGCGGAAATCGATGCCCTGCGCAGCATTCATCAGTTCGATGGCAAGGATATGTTCAAGGTTGTCCATCACTTTATAAAGTTTGGTTGCGGCATTGGCCCCCATACTTACGTGGTCTTCCTGCCCGTTGGACGAAACGATGGAATCGCTCGATGCGGCATAACAGTACATTTTGTTCTGGCTGACCATAGACGCAGCAGCATATTGGGGAATCATAAAACCGGAATTCAGTCCCGGATTGGCTACCAAAAACTCCGGAAGTTCGCGAAGTCCCATAATCAATTGAGAGACACGGCGTTCGGAAATGTTTCCCAGTTCTGCCAAGGCAATGGCTAGAAAGTCATAGGAGATAGCCAACGGCTGACCGTGGAAATTTCCACCGGAAATGATTCTGTCTTCGTCAGGGAAGATCGTTGGATTGTCCGTGACGGAATTGATTTCGGTCAGCAGTACGGAGGAAACATAGCGGATAGCGTCTTTCGTAGCACCATGCACTTGCGGAATGCAACGGAAAGAGTAAGGATCCTGTACGTGCGCCTTGGGACGTTCGATCAGTTCGCTGCCTGCCAGCAGTTTACGGAAAGCCTCTCCCGTCTCGATCTGTCCGGGATGAGGGCGTATCTGCTGGATGCAATCCATAAACGGGTCGATGCGTCCGTCGAAGGCTTCGAGAGAAAGGGCGGCTATCAGGTCGGCTTTCTTGGAGAGGCGGAAGGCTTTGAGAATGGCAAATACACCGTTGGCACTCATGAACTGGGTACCGTTGAGCAGTGCAAGCCCTTCCTTGCTCATGAGCCGGACGGGTTCCCAGCCAAATTCGTCGAGCACGCTGATGGCTTCGCATTTCTTTCCTTTATAGTTGACGTCGCCCACACCGATCAAAGGAAGGAACAGATTGGCTAATGGGGCGAGATCGCCGGAAGCTCCCAAAGAACCGCGATCATAGACGATGGGCAGTACGTCGTTATTGAAAAAGTCGAGGATACGCTGCACAGTGATTAGTTGCACGCCGCTATGTCCCAACGAGAGGGCGTGGGCTTTGAGCAACATCATCAGTTTGATGATGACAGGACGGATTTCTTCGCCTACACTGCAGGCATGGCTCTTTATCAGGTTTTCCTGCAAGGTTCCCAATTCGCCGGGAGATATATTTTTAGTGCATAACGAGCCGAAGCCGGTGGTGATGCCATAAAGAGGTTCTTCGGAAGAAGCTATTTTATGGTCGAGATAATCACGGCATTTCTGAATGCGGAGCTTGGCTTCGGGAGCCAGTTCCAGCTTCAGATTCTCGTTGATGATCCGTTCGATGATTTCGAAGGTCAGTTCTCCGGAACCTATTTGATACACATTCTTGCTCATACGCGTAAGTCTTGGTTGACGGCATCCAGTAATTCTTTCTCTTTCCGGCAAGCGGTTTGCTCTATCCGGTCCGCTTCGGCTTGCAATTCTTGGACAAATTCTTTGTCTTTGAGTACCCCCAGATTAATGCGGACATTCAGCAATGCTCCCAATACGGCGGATCGTGCCGCCATCATGGCTACACAAGCGTCTGTAATAGCGTTCCGATTCCCCAGACGGGCGATGTCTGCTATGACGGGCATCACTTCGAGTGCTTTTCGGGCAACTTCCATCGGAATGAGGGCGGCATGCCTGGTGGCTTCCTGAATGGCAGCGCTGCGGGCAGCTTTTTCTTCATCGGTAGCTTTGGGAAGTTTAAAACAGGCAAAAACTTCATCATAGGCTTCGGAGTCTTTATCAATCAGGGCGATGAATTCTTTTTGGAATCGGGTGGTAAGCGTCTGTGCGTGCTGCATTACTTCTTCGCTGGCTTCATATCCTTTCTTGCCGATGGTGAGTCCTGTCACCATCGTGGCCAAAGCGGAAGCCAGCGCTCCACCTAAAGCGGCAATACTGCCACCGCCGGGTACCGGATCATTGCCGGCTACCTTATCTAAGAAATCTTTTACGGTTAAATCTGCTAACATGGTATTTTATGCTTTTAGTTATCAATTGACGGGGTATAACATACCGCCTTTAATAGTCATGATGACACAGTTCATGCCTACGTAGTATGGCAGAATGTGATAATTGTCCGAATTCAGTATGACAAAGTCACCTTGCTTGCCTACTTCGATACTTCCGATCCGGTCTGCCCGATGAAGGGCAGCAGCCCCGTTTAGTGTGAGGGCAGTGATGGTTTCTTCGATGCTAAGTTTCATGTAAATACACGCCAAAGCAATGGTCAACGGGATGGAACCGGAGAAACAGCTTCCCGGATTCAAGTCTGTGGCAAGTGCTACGGCACAGCCGGCATCAATCATTTCACGACCGCGTGCATAAGGTTCTTTCAGTGCGAAAGCCGTCAGAGGCAGCAGGGTAGCTACTACTCCTGCGTCGGCCATTGCACGGATTCCGGCATCGGAAGCCTGAAGCAGATGATCAGCAGACAAAGCGCCCAGTTCGGCAGCCAGCTCAGCACCACCAAAGGAAACGATTTCATCGGCATGGAGCTTTAACAGGAAGCCTTGTTCTTTGGCTGCCCGAAGGAGACGGCGGGACTGTTCGACAGAGAAAACTCCTTGTTCGCAAAAGACATCACAACATTCGGCTAGTTCGTTCTCGCGGATAACGGGGAGCATTTCACGAATCAGAAAGTCGATGTATTCGTCTCCTCTTCCTTTATACTCTTCGGGAAGGGCGTGGGCTCCTAAGAAAGTGGATACAATGTCGATACGTTTGTGCTCGTCATTGTTCAGGCTGCGCATTATTTTCAGTTGCAGCAGCTCTGTTTCCCGATCGAGTCCATAACCGCTTTTACCTTCTACCGTGGTGACTCCCATAGCACTCATCTTCTTCAGAAAGCCTTCGGCTGCCGAGCGAAGTTTCAGGAAATTCATTTGCCGGGTAGCTTTTACGGTACTGGCTATCCCTCCGCCACGTTCCATGATGGACATATAGCTTTCGCCTTTCAGCCGCCATGAAAATTCTTCGGAACGTTCTCCGCCAAAAACAAAATGGGTATGCGAATCGACAAAGCCCGGAAGCAGGCAATGTCCCCGGGCGTTGTAATGCCAGTAATGCTGGTAGTAGCCGTCACGATCTTCGCCACGACTCTCGCCGACGTAAGTGATGATGCCTTTGGTCACTTCTACCGTTCCGTTTTCTATGATGCGGAGTTGTCCCATTTCCGCACCTTTACGGGCGGAGATTCCTGTCGGGGTGACAATACGGGCATTGAATATAATCAGGTTTTCACTCATTGATCTTTTATTATTCGGTTCTTACTATTTCAATCATAATTCGATATAAGTTTCAGCAGCTTTATATCGGACGCACATTATTTTAATACTCCGGGCGCTATTCCATGATACGCGCTTCCAGCACCTGCTGCATGGAGAAATTCTCCAGTCCTAAATAATAGGAGGCCGTATCTATCAGCGCTTCCATCGGCACCAGACCAATGATCTCACTTCCAACAATCGCCACTCCATAGCGGCGGGCCTCAATACGCACCAATTCGAAAGCACGGTAAAGGGCGGTGCGGGTGTAATCGGTCATATTAATGGATACTTGGGTGATATTCCGCTCTTTCAGTTCCACCCCCATTGCTTTGACGTAGCGGAGACCGCCGTTGATATGCCGGATATTCTTTGCTATCTTCGTGGCTATTTCAAGATTATTGGTACTCAGATTGATGTTATAAGCAACCAGCGGCATTCGGGCACCGATAGCTACCGTTCCGGCAGTGGGATGACGCTCGGCAGGACCGAAGTCGGGCTGCCATTCGGGAAGTCTGATTTTCTCCGCCATTCCTTCAAATTCTCCCTTACGGACGGAGGCCAGATTTTCCCGATGCGGAGCTGTGGCGGACTTTTCATACAGAAAGACTGGGAGATTATATAGTTCCGCCACCCGGGAAGCCACTTCTTTCGACAGGGCGACGGCTTCTTCCATCGTCGTATTCTTGATCGGAATGAAAGGAACCACATCCACCGCTCCCATGCGGGGATGCTGTCCGCTATGATGATTAAGGTCTATCAGACGGACAGCAATGCCGATAGCTTCAATGACTGCATCGCGCAAGGCTTCCGGTTCGCCAACCAAAGTGACTACCAGACGGTTATGATCTTCATCATTGCTATAATCGAGCAGCTTCACGCCGGATTTGCCACGAAAAGGGGCTACTATCTTGTCTATTTTCTCCAAATCACGTCCCTCGCTAAAGTTGGGGACACATTCGATGATCTTACTCCAATTCATATTTATTTCTCTATTTCGTTACTTTCTATTACAATGCTTCTTTTATTGTCTTTTTAATCAGCTCGTCATCAGCCAGATAAGGCATCGTTATATGATACCCTTCCGAATGTGATTCATTGAAAGCGTCACTAGTTTCCATTGCATGCGGATTGCGGGCCCACGAACGGCGGGCCACTCCGCCCATCACATCCCAAAGCATAGCCGAGCGAAGTATCTCGTCTACCCGTTCGCTGCCGTCACATACCATGCCGAAGCCGCCATTAATCGCTTTTCCGATACCGACTCCGCCGCCATTATGCAGGGCTACCAAGCTCATGCCACGCGCGCAGTTTCCGGCGAAACACTGCACGGCCATATCAGCCATGACATTACTTCCGTCTTTGATATTCGATGTCTCACGGAAAGGCGAATCGGTTCCACTCACATCATGATGATCGCGGCCCAACATGATCGGTCCTACTTCTCCCCGCCGTACCATTTCATTGAAACGGAGGGCGATATTCATTCTTCCTACGGCATCCTGATAGAGAATACGTGCCTGAGTACCTACTACCAGCCTGTTCTTTTCGGCGTCGCGTATCCAGTTATAATTATCCAGATCCTGTCCCCGGCGATTGACATCAATGCACTCCATTGCGGCACGGTCCGTTTTTATCAGATCTTCGTGCCTACCGCTCAGACATACCCATCGGAAGGGGCCATAGCCATAATCAAAGAGTTGGGGTCCCATGATATCTTCTACATAACTCGGCCATATAAATCCGTCTTTCTCATCAACTCCATTGCGGGAAATCTCTTTCACTCCGGCATCATAAATCGCTTTCATAAAGGAGTTGCCATAATCGAAGAAGTAAGTGCCGCATGCCACCAGTTTCCGGATTACCTCAAAATGGCGGCGCAAAGAAGCGTCTGCCAGACGACGGAACTGATCAGGAGATTCATGAAGAAGGCGGGTCCGCTCATCGAAAGTCAAGCCTGCGGGACAGTAGCCTCCTTCGTAAACGGCATGACAAGAGGTTTGATCGGACAAAAGTTCAATATGAATCTGCTCGCGTTCCGCATATTCCAGCAAATCGACGACGTTGCCATGATAGGCTATCGAGCAAGGTTCCCGACGTTCCATCGCTTCTTTTGCCAGGCGGAAAGCTTCCGACAGGTCCTGTGTGACATGGCCTACCCATCCCTGCCGATAACGTGTTTCGATACGGGAGCTATCGACTTCGGCTATAATAGAGGCTGCTCCGGCTATTTCGGCTGCCTTTGGCTGTGCCCCGCTCATTCCTCCCAAACCGGAAGATACGAAGAGGTGACCACGCAAATCTTTGTCCTGCGGAATGCCGAGTTTCAATCGCCCGGCATTGAGTAATGTATTGAAAGTGCCATGAACAATACCCTGCGGACCGATATACATCCAGCCGCCCGCCGTCATCTGCCCATAGTTGGCAACTCCCATTTGTGCGGCAATGTGCCAGTCGTGCTGATTGTCGAACTGACCTATCATCATAGAGTTGGTAATAATAACGCGGGGAGCATCGGGACGGGAACGAAACAGTCCCAACGGATGTCCGGACTCAATGACCAGTGTTCGCTCAGGAGTAAGTTCTTCGAGATATTGCTTGATCAGGAGGTATTGCATCCAGTTCTGACAAACTTGGCCGGTTTCACCATAAGTAACAAGTTCATAGGGATACAACGCGATATCAAAACAGAGATTGTTGTCAATCATTACTTGAAAGGCTTTGCCTTCCACACATTTGCCACGATATTCATCAATCGGCCTGGCTTTCAGATCGCCTGCGGGACGGAAGCGGTATCCGTAAATTCGCCCACGGGTACGCAATTCTTCCATAAATTCAGGTGCCAGTTGCTCATGCAATTCCAAGGGGATATAGCGCAATGCATTCTTCAATGCCGTAGCTGTCTGCGCCGGCGTAAGCGTATAACTACGGTCGGGGGCCCTCCGGATACCTTCTATGAAAGCTGGGTAGGGAGGTAACGTGTTGCCAAGAGTTATCTTCATAATAAGCAGAATTAAGGATTACAAACTGTAAGCAATACAGTTCTATAACTCTTCGCAATATAGAAAAAAAGAAGAGAAAAGACAAAGGTTTTGGTAGATTTATTATCAGAAAGGTATTATTTATTCTTTCTGCTGCTCACCACACAGCATTTGCAGATACTTGAAGGTATGCTTCGCTTCCTGACTGTCTTTTGTAAGGTAGGCTTTTTTCCATTCCGGATGTTTTTCCAGCAGTTGCGCCATCTTTTCTTTTCCTACAAAATCAATCTTTCCGGTCTCACCGTTCAGCTCATAGCAGACCCGTTTAGTAACCAGACTTGAAGCAGCAAGAGCATCTCCCACATTTCCGCCCAGTTTCACATCATCTTCTTCTGCAAATGTCCCACCAATTACCGACCCTAATGGCATCGCACAGAAATAGATATTTTTGCCCAACTGAACAGCCGGAGCATACCACGCCCCGAAACGCATCTTTTTATAACGCAACTTACGACAGTTGATAAATAAGTCTCCTTCAGAAGTACGCACCGCAAAACAACGCTTCTTCAACTGGCGGCACATAGATTCATCATTGCCTGCCGTTATCCGGTAGTCAGCCCCGCCTGTCAATAGAATCTGGCTTCTGGAACGCTTCTCTACTCGCAACACTGCAAGGGTATCGCCATCTTGAGCCATCAACTCCTTCAAGTTTGAATAAATGATATTCTGCGCAACTACCGGAAGGCTAATCACGCTTATCAGCAACCACAAAATATATCCTTTCTTCATAAGCCATCCTCCTTTCTTCATTCAACGCCTTTTCGAGTGGAAAGTTATAAATTTTAGCGCATAAATGCAAGAATGGAAAAAGAAATGTTGAAAAAAGAAGCCAAGAAGCCCCTTTCGCCTTCTTGGCACAGCACCTCTTACACGCAATTATCCCGGAAGCAAGTCAATCGCCCCCGAAGTTTGTTTACTCATGAAATACGGTTTATGGTTCTTTTTATAATCTTATCTTGTCTTTTTTCATCTGGAATATCAGGTGTTTTATCTGGTATATCAAGCGTTAATACCTGAGTCGGGGTTGACTAAAAAGTCGGTAGTATCTCCAATTCCCCTCCCTTCGGGAAGGAGAAGATTTAAGATACTACCGACTTTTTAGTCAGCCCCATATCAACTATGAAAGAATAAGCTCCCGGGAACAACAGCAAATGAACGATTCATTATGCTATTATGCAGGCATGATTAATATATTCCGTCAGTAACAATAAATCGTTTCACGTACATGCTCCCATCAGTCCACGTACGTAAACTATTGAGCTCACATACGTGAACCGAACAGATCACGGACGTGAAACGAAAATATGAAACGAACAAAATATATTAGTCAAACCTTGTTTACAGGTTAAGGTTGCCGAGTCTTGTCTTAATATAGGCGGCATACAGGAAGTAATATATGGTATAAACAACGTACATTCATGCCTAAAAGGGAGTTCTTAACATAAATAGGCAAAGGCTTTAAAACAGTGCACTTACCACTGATAATCAGCAAATTAATCGTATTATCTATTAAAAACAGGTGATAATAAAAAGCAGAAAAACATCTATTATCACCTTATTATCACCGGTTATTATCACCATTACTTGACTAATTATAAGACACTTATCACGCAAAGGTGACAAGTGACAATAACAAAGTGTGTTTATTTCCTATGTAACTTTGCTCTAAACCATCACAACTTGCTTCATCACCGATTACTGAATGACCGTTAATAAAGAGTAAATCTGCTCTTTACAAAAACACGCTCCCATTCTGCCTTTTACGAATTATATTACCTTTGTCCGAAAAGCAATATAATCGTATGGAAAAACAAGAAAATATTATAGCAACCTATCAACAAATCATTCAGGAAACAGAACAACAACTACAAAAAGCGCGGAAACGCATTCGCTATATCAGCCTTCTGAGACTGATCTTATTCGTAGAAGCAGTAGCCTCCGCTATTATTTTTTGGTCTGATGGATGGTTAAAGCTCATCGTCTTTACCGTAATTCCCATCATCGCTTTCATTTGGCTGGTGCAAAGCCACAACCGATGGTTTTACTGGAAAGATTATCTCAAAAAGAAAATAGAAATCAATCAGCAGGAACTACGAGCACTGCAATATGACTTTTCCGACTTCGACAACGGAAAGGAATACATCGATCCGTCTCACCTCTATACTTTCGACTTGGACATATTTGGCGAGCACTCACTATTCCAGTATATCAATCGTACTTCGACCCCCATCGGCAAACAGCGTCTTGCCAACTGGTTCAATGCACATCTGGAAGAAAAAGAAGCTATCGAACAACGTCAGGAAGCGATTCGGGAACTATCTTCAGAACTTGAGTTTCGACAACAATTCCGCCTGCTCGGATTACTTTATAAAGGCAAGCCATCCGACACCTCTGCAATTAAAGAATGGGTAAACAGTCCGAGCGACTATCGGAAACACGCTTTCCTCCGTATCCTCCCGACAGCAGTAGGTATTATAAACCTCCTGTGTATCGGCGCAACGATACTGGGATTTCTCCCTGCAAGCATCAGCGGGATAGTATTTGCATGCTTTGTCGTATTCAGTTTTATCTTCTCAAAAGGAATAACCAAAATACAAGCGACGTATGGCGAAAAACTACAAATTCTGTCTACTTACGCCGACCAGATTCTCATCACCGAGAAAAAAGAGATGCACAGCCCTGCATTGCAACAACTGAAAGCCGAACTTACAAGCCAAAATCAAACAGCTTCCCAGTCCGTACATCGCCTTGCTAAACTCATGAATGCACTCGACCAGCGAGGTAATCTGCTAATGAGCACCATCTTGAACGGCCTCCTATTTTGGGAACTCCGCCAAGTCATGCAAATCGAGAAATGGAAAGAAGCACACTCCGCAGATCTTCCCCGCTGGATCGAAGCTATCGGAGCAATTGATGCTTATTGTTCTCTTGCAACATTCTCATACAACCATCCGGATTACATCTATCCTCAAATAACTTCTCAGTCTTTCCATCTGCAAGCCGAAGCCTTAGGGCATCCGCTCATGGACCGCAATAAATGTGTCCGCAATGGAATCGATATGGAGAAACGCCCGTTCTTTATCATTATTACCGGCGCCAACATGGCAGGCAAAAGTACTTACCTGCGCACCGTAGGTGTCAACTACCTCTTGGCTTGCATTGGTGCTCCTGTATGGGCTGCGAAAATGGAAATATTTCCCGCTCGTCTTGTCACCAGCCTCCGGACAAGTGATTCACTCACCGACAACGAATCTTACTTCTTCGCCGAACTCAAACGACTGAAACTAATCATTGATAAACTCAAAGCCGGAGAAGAATTATTTATCATCCTTGATGAAATTCTGAAAGGAACTAACTCTATGGATAAACAGAAAGGTTCTTTTGCCTTAATCAAACAGTTCATGAGCATGGATGCCAATGGTATTATCGCTACTCATGACCTACTGCTAGGCACACTAATAGATGCTTTTCCACAAAATATCCGGAATTATTGTTTCGAAGCGGACATTACCAACAACGAACTGACATTTTCATACCAGATGAGAAGCGGAGTCGCACAGAACATGAATGCGTGCTTCTTAATGAAAAAAATGGGGATTGCCGTCATCGACGGTTAATCCCCACATGTCAAATTATTCCTTAAAGCCTGCTTGTATCTAAGCTATTAAGACATAGAAGTGCGATATTCAGTAATTATCAATCCATTATCCATTTATCCCTGCATCCCTGCACTTGACTATCTTAGAAATGATCTTCTGATGAATGACAATTCGCCATCAACATGAATACCATTTGGCATTAAGCACTTTAATTCAATTGACTTTTAGTCAGAAACGCAGCAACAGCTGCAGCTGCATCATTGGTAAAATAATGCACAGCAGTCACCGGCTGATATGTATAAGGTACAAACTGGAATAGCTGTACAGCTGCAAATTTATTATCAGCAGATAGTATCACGTCCATACGTATATTACCACTTGCCTCACTCTTTATCTTTGAATCCGCAGAAAATGAACCGGAATTAACAAGGTCAGTCAACTTGTCCATATGCTTCAGATCAAAGAAAATACTACGCTCTTTCGCTATGCTTCCTGTCGGTACATAGACCACTTCTTTTGACTTCCAGAAAAGCCGGAATATACCTAAAAGGAACAATCCTGTTCCAAAGACCATCAGAGCCATACTGACAGTAGACGATTTATCTTCCAGTTCAAAAGTAGAAGCAAAAGATAAAATACCAATCAGTAACATTACACAAGAAATTAAAAGACCGGAGATACTCGTACGTTTAGCGATATCGGGATGTGAAGATGCAAATATAGTAGCATCAATAGCTTGAGTTGCCATAATATTGAAGTTTAAATTATTAGTAAAAATATGAAGATAATAAAGACTGACCGGCACTATATAATTAACGCCAGCAATCCGTAAAATAATACCAATAAATAAACGTCTAAATAATAATATGCCTTAAAGTAAATACATAATATTCACTTGCAGGCTGGCAATAATAGGAAGTTGTAGTATTATAAATCCTTCCCCAATGCTGTGACAGCGAGTTATCACGGTCTGCACAACATTGCAGCACATTTCTCAGAGAAGAGAAGTATTCACCGATTTGCACACGTTGGATGCGTGTCACCGATATCTGATGGCTTTGCAAATTAGTTAATTCAGCCACAGGAAGATAAGGAGATTCTGGAGCATTAATCTGCCCCTGCGGTTTCATAGAATATGTAACAGCATGCTCTGGTTGTTCCACCTGCTTTTCAGTGAAAACATTGCCTGCGACCCCATGAAGGGCAACCGCCAGCAACAGAAACAATATTACCTTTACAAATTTTGCCATATTCTCCTGCAAATATAACAGATAATTCTTATGAAAAGTTCATTCGGTAAATCTTTTAATGTATCTTAGGATAACTAAAACATAAGGATACAAAAAAGGCTACCCGTATGAGTAGCCTTTTTTATATGTATAAGAATAACTGTAAAATTATTCAGCTGATTCAGCTTTTGGTTCTTCAGTTGCAGGAGCTTCAACTGCAGCAGGAGCAGCAGCTTCGGCACTCTTCTTAGAACGACGAGTACGAGTAGCTTTCTTAGCAACTTTTTCTTTAGCCATGTTTTCATTGTAGTCAACCAACTCAATGAAACACATTTCTGCATTATCACCTAAACGGTTACCAGTCTTGATGATACGAGTATAACCACCCGGACGGTCAGCAATCTTAACCGAGATTTCTTTGAACAATTCTGTTACTGCAATCTTATCTTGCAGGTTGCTAAATACAACACGACGAGAATTCGTAGTATCTTCTTTAGACTTTGTAATCAAAGGCTCAACAAACTTCTTCAAAGCTTTTGCCTTTGCCACAGTCGTAGTGATTCTTTTGTGCTTGATCAAGGAGCAAGCCATGTTAGATAACATAGCGCTTCTGTGAGAAGCAGTACGACCTAAATGATTGAATTTTTTATTATGTCTCATTTTTTATTCTTTATCTAATTTATATTTAGAAATGTCGGTTCCAAACGACAGATTCAGACTTTCCAGCAAATCATCAAGCTCGGTAAGCGATTTCTTTCCGAAGTTTCTGAACTTCAACAGGTCAGTTTTGTTGAATTGTACCAAGTCGCCGAGAGTTTCTACATCAGCAGCCTTCAAACAGTTGAGGGCACGAACTGACAAGTCCATATCAACAAGCTTAGTCTTCAACAGTTGACGCATATGCAATACTTCTTCGTCAAACTCTTCATTGCCATCAGTATCGTTACTTTCAAGCGTGATCTTCTCATCAGAGAACAACATGAAGTGGTAGATCAGAATTTTTGCAGCTTCTTTCAGCGCTTCCTTCGGGTGTATAGAACCGTCGGTACTAATCTCAAGCACTAGCTTTTCGTAGTCAGTCTTCTGTTCTACACGGAAGTTTTCTACAGCATACTTGACATTACGTATCGGTGTATAAATAGAGTCGATTGGAATTACATTAACATCCGTGCAATACTCGCGATTCTCATCAGCAGGTACATAACCACGGCCTTTGTTAATTGTAATATCAATCTGCATAGTTGACTTAGAATCTAAATGACAAATAACTAATTCCGGATTTAACACTTCAAATCCAGTCAAATACTTACCTATGTCACCTGCTTTAAATTCACTGGAATTCTCGATTGTAATACTTACCTTTTCGCTCTCGAATTCTTCAACTACTTGCTTGAATCTCACTTGTTTCAGATTCAAGATAATGTTGGTAACATCCTCTTTTACTCCAGGAACACTAGAAAATTCGTGCTCAACACCTTCTATACGGATAGTGGTGATAGCAAAACCTTCTAATGAAGAAAGGAGGATACGGCGCAAAGCATTACCAACGGTAATACCAAAACCGGGTTCCAAGGGACGAAATTCGAATTTACCGAATTTGGCATCCGCTTCCAACATTAATACTTTATCAGGTTTTTGAAATGCTAATATCGCCATGA
>OIQH01000224.1_pt1 | contig 27895 bp, 11 predicted proteins | sample 1585941 | NCBI WGS metagenome assembly OIQH01 (sample SAMN02674887, study PRJEB24791) | human gut metagenome, SKBSTL062 | isolation source: stool | host: Homo sapiens | place: USA | reverse complement strand
ACTGATAGATAATTAAAAAAAGAAGAAAAGGACCTGCTCCATGTTATGCCCATATTATACTCATTAGCCTTTTCCGGACGCAGACTTCTGTTGCCCAACCGATAATAATACAGGTCATTGAATGTAGGCATACGGAAAGTACTTTTATACATTAACCGCAAAAAGAGCAATTGTTCTTGCCAGGGCTGTAAACTAACCGTAAAAGAAGGAGCCAGACGTTGAAAGTCAGCAGGTGCATCACCTATTTTCACATGTTCGGTTACATTGGTATAGACCAACGAACCGGTAGCTGTTATCCTACCCTGCCGATAACGAGCGTTAAAAGCTGTCAAAGAAGTATATCTTATAGGAAAAGGACAGTCCGGTAAATTACTGCGCAATTTATTGATAATTCCGTCTTGCGCCAAAGATAAAGACAAAACATTCCATGGATGATATAATGCAGTTGCCGACAAATAATATTCATCCTGCCGATGCACAGCCCGGTACAACCCGTCTGCATACTCATTGCCCTTATCTTCGTATTTATTCCATCCATGATTATATTTGGCTTGTGCCTGTAAAGACCATTTCTGTGAAAAATCCTTCTTGTAACGAGTTTGTATAAAAACATTCTCATCCCAAAGAGTTTCATCTGAAATAGGATTATAAAGTGTCACCGAACCGGGCAACCCCCGTTTTGAATAAAAGTAATAGGCCTTCAATTCCAAATTACTACTATCTTTGAAAGTATGAAATAAGGTAGGCTCTATCTGATAAGTATAGATTGCCGAATTATTACGCTTTTCTTCCGTCACATATTTTCCGTTCACTAATGTGAATGGATAATTACCATCAGCCCGCATATAATTTCCATTCAACGAAAAGAAAGTACGGCTACCTGCTTTCTGCCACCACCGGATTGAAGGACTGACGTAGCCAAAAGAACCGCCTCTCATCTGCACTCGAAATGCGGAATTACGTTCATTTTCAAAATGCGGTTTTTCCGTTTCAATACTCAACACCCCTGCCGATGCATACATACGTGCCGATTGCAACAAGTCTTCCGGTTGCCCGATATTCAGGGAAAGCACAGAGACATTATCCAACGAAAAACGACCAATATCTATTTGTCCCGCCTGGCAGTTGCTCACAACAACCCCATCATAACTGACAGCCGTATGTGCCGCTCCCATATTACGGACGGAAACGGTTTTCAACCCACCTATTCCTCCATAGTCCTTTACATTAGCACCGGCAAAACGCCGTACGGCATCTGCCATATTCTGTATGCCCAATTGGCTAATATCCTGTTGCGACAAAGTTTGGATGGGAACTGATGAAGTTACTTTATTAGGTAATCTACGGGCTGTCACTGTCACCTTCTCTATTTGGTGCACTTTTCCTGTAATTGTATCCCTGACCACTTCTTGTGCAGAAAGGGAAACTGCACACAAAAAACCGATAGCACAGACTATCCGTACTTTAGTTCTTCTCGCCATACAAAGTAAGCAAAGATTATCTTAAAACCACTTACACACTGTCCGCTTTCCTCGAACGGACAATTTTTTGACTTCGTTTTGCAGGTCTTCTGACTTATTCCTGATGTATCACCTTCCCATTCTTCAAGAACAGTGGCATAAGTATTAATACATCTTTTACGGAACTTACAGCAGCGGGACTGTTCGGGACTTTCACCCGATTCCCTTTTCATCCGCTTCTCCGGATAGAGAACGCGAAACAAAACGCCGGCAAAGATAGGAATATATATAATAAGTCTATAAATCTTACAACAGTTTCTTCAAAAAAACATTCATTATTTTATAAGAAGCATAACTTAACCCCTTTCTGCGAGAAGGTAACCGATGAAAGGAAAAACGGGCACATATACAAGAGCATAATGCTCCCATAAAGAACAGAAATCCGGCAGAACTTCTGATATCTCCCATCCCGACCAAAGGTGACACGATACCTCCAAATGCAAAACCTATTGCCCCTAAAAGAGCCGAAGCTACTCCGGCATTCCTACGTTCACAGTCCATAGCCAAAGTGTTGGAAGCAGTAAAAGCCATTCCTACCATTGAAAGCAAACAAAAGACCAACACTTCATAAACCCAGAAATTACAATTCAGAAAGAATGCAACGGAAAGTAGTACGGAAATAAACAACATCCCATGATTTCCTATATGTAAGGCATGTTCCATGGTAGAACAACGCACAGACAATGCTGAAGATATTACCATTGCAACCGCATTAACCCCGAAGCAAACACTGAACAGCATGGGTGAAAGACCATAATGTTGTTGCATAATAAAAGGAGCGGAAGCAATATTGGTGAACAGAACACCCATTGTAAAACCGTATTGCAAAATGTAACGCACATATTGGCGGTTACGTAATACGGCGCCGAAACGGTGATACATATCTACACATCTTATATTTTGCCTTTGTCCAATTGGCAGAGACTCCTTAAAGCGTACACTTCCGATAACCAGAAGAAGGCCCAATGCAAACAAAAACCAGAAAATGCCATGCCAACCTCCAAAGTCAGCCAATGCCCCACCGCCTATCGGAGCAACTACCGTAGCTATTCCATTGACAGCGCCAATAGTAGCCAACATACCAGCAAGCTCATGAGCAGAATATTTATCGGCAGCAATAGAACGGGATATCACAACTCCTCCCGCTCCGGCAACTCCCTGCACAAAACGCCACAACACAAACTGTGATATGTCCCGGGAGAAGATACAGCCTACAGTAGAAATCAGAAACAGTACCATAGCTGCCAACAAGGGAGAACGGCGACCGTACTTATCACTTAACGGACCAAAAACCAATTGTCCTATCGCCAGCCCCACCATACTCGTAGTAAGCCCTAACTGCACTTTTGAAGATGTAGTTTGGAAGAAATCCGACATTGCCGGTAAAGTAGGAAGATACATGTCCATAACAAATGGACCAAAAGCGCTCAACATCCCCAGAAACACCAATATGAAACCTTTTGAATTTTGTTTACCTGTCATTATCTTTCCCTCTTTTAAAATCGGCGGCAAAATTATCCCATATTTTCCAAACAGCCTATGGCTTATCTTGTACAAAACATTTCATTTTCGGAACAATATACAGTATTATCATTGAATATACTTATATTTGTTGCGTAAAACAGAACTTTATTCACATGTACGAACAAATATCTCCAGACACTTCCCATATCAGATATGAAGAAACCGACTTGTCGTATCTGAAACTACGTCCATACCGTTTTAAATGTGGCATATACTTAATCTGCATACAGGGTAAAAGCATTATTTCGACAGGAGTGCAACAATATGCTTTTGATGAACAAACCGAATTAATTTTCCTTACAGGCAGCCTCATCCAGATAATACAGGCCTCTGCCGATTTTAAAGTACGGATACTTCTATTTCCCAAAGACGTTTTCCTAAAAGCAATACTACCGATTGATACCCCCTACTTCAATTACGTACATGAACACCCGCATTATCATCACACGGCAGATGAAAGGAGTCAGAATACGTGGCGGGAAATTGTATTATGGATGGACGTTGCCCAAATGCTTTTCAAGAACAACAACACACTCCTGTTCAGAAAACAACAAGAACTTAATTTCCTTCAAAGCATATTAATGTGGCTTTTCAATACTATTCCGGAAAAACTGGCTGCCAATAAGCAATATAGCAGAAAACAGATACTCTGCCACCAGTTCATGCAACTGATACGCGAACACAGTACTTGCGAACATCAAGTTCCGTTTTATACGGAACAGCTCTGCATAACTCCTCGTTACCTATACGAAATCACCACTCAATACATGAATGGAAAAACGCCTAAACAACTGATAGATGAGCAACTGATAGCGGAAGCCAAAGTTCTTTTAAACGAACCGTGCTTATCTGTTACCGAAATTGCCGAACTGCTGAACTTTGCCGACCAATCTTACCTGAGCCGTTTTTTCAAAAAGAACACCGGCATGTCTCCTAAAGAATTCAGGTTACAAAAGCTATTATAACCAGTTTCGTCAAAATAATTTAAAATCGGTTGTTTTAACCGCCATTTTATTAACTTTGTTAGCATAACCAAAACCAAGCTGCCATGAAATACAAATTATTAGTTCTTGACGTAGACGGGACACTTCTCAACGATGCCAAGGAAATCAGTAAACGGACTCTTGCTTCCTTACTTAAAGTGCAGCAAATGGGCATACGTGTCGCATTGGCTTCCGGAAGACCTACATACGGCCTTATGCCATTAGCCAAAACTCTTGAATTAGACAACTATGGGGGCTTCATTATCTCCTATAACGGTGGTCAGATAATCAATGCGCAAAATGGGGAAATTCTGTTTGAACGGCGAATCAATCCGGAAATGCTACCTTATTTGGAGAAAAAAGCACGCAAAAATAATTTTGCCATATTTACTTACCATGATGATACCATACTGACAGATAGTTCCGATAATGAACATGTCCGTGCCGAAGCCAATCTGAATAATCTGAAAATCATTCAGGAAGAAGAATTTTCCACAGCAATAGATTTTGCACCATGCAAATGCATATTAGTCAGTAATGATGAAGAAGCATTGAAAGATTTGGAAGAGCATTGGAAAAAGCGTTTGGACGGAACGCTGGATGTTTTTTGCTCGGAACCTTACTTTCTGGAAGTAGTGCCCTGCGGAATTGATAAAGCAAACACCTTAGGCGTCCTATTGTCATATTTGAACATCGCCCGTGAGGAAGTAATCGCCATTGGAGACGGTGTATGCGATGTCAATATGCTCCAAGTTGCCGGTCTGGGCATAGCCATGGGGCATGCGCAAGACTCCGTAAAAGTTTGTGCCGACTATGTAACAGCTTCCAATGAAGAAGACGGTGTTGCCCAATCTGTAGAAAAATTGATTCTGGCTGAAGTGCATGCTGCTGAAATACCTCTTGACCTGCTAAACGAACGGGCACGCCATGCATTAATGGGCAACTTGGGTATCCAATACACCTATGCCTCGGAAGAACGCATAGAAGCAACCATGCCCGTAGACCACCGTACCCGCCAGCCCTTTGGCATTCTACACGGCGGTGCAACTCTTGCGCTTGCCGAAACCGTTGCCGGACTCGGCTCTATGATAACCTGCCAGCCCGATGAAATTGTGGTAGGCATGCAAGTCAGCGGAAACCATATTTCGTCCGCACACGAAGGAGATACCGTACGTGCGGTAGCGACTATCGTGCATAAAGGACGTTCATCTCATGTGTGGAACGTAGATGTATTTACTTCTACCAATAAGCTGGTTTCTTCTGTCAGAGTTGTTAACAGTGTTTTGAAGAAAAGATAAGTTGAGATATGCCAATATGGAGTAGACTCATAAACATCAGATATGCCATAGTAGATGTCGAAGTCGGCTTGAAAAATCATAAAATCCATGATATCGGAGCACTCCGCCATGATGGTGCAACATACCACAAAGCTTCAAAAAAGGAGTTATTTGAATTTCTCAGCGGCACGGATTATATATGCGGACATAACATCATTCACCATGATGCCAAATATCTATTCACAGATAAAACATGCCAATGGATTTTGGTCGACACGCTTTATATATCTCCTTTGCTGTTTCCGGAACGTCCTTACCATAAGCTTTTGAAAGATGACAAACTGATAAGTGATCAGATGAATAATCCGGTAAATGATTGCGAAAAAGCAAAAGCACTGCTATTGGATGAGATAGCACGCTGGCATTCGTTACCGGATGCAAAGCGCCGGTTATTTGCATCTTTATTAAAGGATAGGAAAGAGTTCGAAGGTTTTCTCAGTATGGTAGGTGCTGTATATACCAACAAAGGAATATCCGAACTGATCAGCAACCTCTATGTGAATAAAATATGCCAGCATGCAGAGCTTGACATGCTTATCAAACAATATCCGTGCGAACTGGCATACGCATTAGCCCTGATTGACACAATCGACCATCATTCCATTACTCCGGGATGGGTACTTTACAATTATCCCAGAGTGGAATTTGTTATAAAACTTCTACGACACAACAGATGCAACGAAGGTTGTGTTTACTGCAACACCCAACTGGATGTACTACATAACTTAAAAATATTTTTTGGATACGAACAATTCCGCACCTATGAGGGTGAGGCTCTTCAAGAACAAGCCGTTCAAGCAGCGGTAAAAGGCAAATCGTTACTGGCAATATTCCCTACTGGCGGTGGAAAATCGCTGACTTTTCAGCTACCGGCACTCATGTCCGGTCATTCGGTACATGGTCTTACGGTCGTTATCTCACCATTGCAGTCACTGATGAAAGACCAGGTAGATAATCTTGCCGACCGGGGAATTACTGATGCTGTAACCATTAATGGCCTATTAGACCCTATTACACGGGCACTATCAATACAAAGAGTACAAAATGGAGAAGCTTCCCTCTTATATATAGCCCCCGAAATGCTTCGTTCAAAAACCATTGAGAAAATTCTGATGGCGCGCCATGTAGTAAGATTTGTGATAGATGAAGCACATTGTTTCTCTTCATGGGGACAGGATTTTAGAGTCGACTACCTTTATATTGGGAAATTCATCAGAAAATATCAACAGAAAAAAGGATGCAAAGAACCAATACCTGTGTCTTGTTTCACTGCCACGGCAAAACAGAAAGTTGTGCAAGACATTCGCGATTATTTCAAACAGACATTAAATTTAAATCTGGAATTGTATGCATCAACAGCCTCAAGAACAAACCTTCGCTATTCTGTCATACACGCTGAAACTGATGATGATAAATATTTAAAATTAAGAAGACTTATAGCTGAGTCCGATAGCCCTACCATTGTTTACGTATCGCGCACTAAACGTACTAAAGAACTTGCTGTAAAACTGACTCGTGACGGTTATAAAGCATTACCTTTCAACGGTAAGATGGAGTCAGAAGAAAAGATTGCCAACCAAGATGCATTTATGAACGACCAAGTACGCATCATTGTAGCAACATCAGCCTTCGGTATGGGAGTCGATAAAAAAGATGTCGGACTTGTAGTACATTATGACATATCCGATTCACTGGAAAACTATGTCCAGGAAGCAGGAAGAGCCGGTCGCGATCCTAAACTCAGTGCACGTTGTTATGTACTTTACAGCGACAATGACTTGGACAAGCATTTTATACTGTTGAATCAAACCAAATTAAGTATCAGCGAAATACAACAAGTATGGAAGGCCATAAAGGACCTTACCAGACAACGTATGAGAGTCAATTGTTCTGCATTGGAAATAGCACGGCAGGCAGGTTGGGACGACTCCGTATCCGATATTGAAACCCGTGTTCGGACGGCATTGGCTACTTTGGAACAAAGCGGATACCTGATAAGAGGAAATAACGTACCCCATGTGTATGCTACGGGTATCACTGTAAAAAATATAGATGAAGCAAGAATGCGCATATCGGCATCATTGTTATTTGGCAGTGATGAAATAGAAAAGGCTGTTCGAATCATCAAATCACTGATTTCACAGAAATACATTACCAAAGCTCAAGACTCAGAGGCCGAATCACGAATTGATTATCTGGCAGATATATTAGGAATCAGTAAAAAAGAAATAATATCTGTTATAGAACGCATGCGTCAAGAAGGCATATTGGCAGATAACAAAGATATATCCGCCTATTTACTGGATACCGGAGACTCGGAACGAAAATCGCAGACTCTCCTCGAACGCTTTGCAAAACTCGAACGATATATTCTTAACCACATTCCTGACGAATCTTTACAAACATCATATAAGCAACTAAATGATAATGCCACAAACAGCGGAATCAATACATCCAAAGAAAAGGATATTCGGACATTGCTCTATTTCCTCTGTGTCAAAGGATACGTCAAAAAAGAAGAAGACGCTTCCCATAATATAACAATCAGTCGCCAGACAGATTTCGATTCAACCATCAAACTGTTTGAAAAACGACTGGAAATAAGCCGTTTCACCATAGAATGGCTATACAAGTTAGTTGCCGATACGGAAAAAGAATGCTCACAAAACAAAACAGTCCAATTTTCCGTGGTAGAACTTCTAAATCAAATAAAGTCAAATCCTCAATCTCTTTTCAGCGAACCCGACAAACTACAGTTGGAAGATGTAGAAGAAGCCCTTCTTTATCTATCAAAAATCGGAGCATTAAAGCTTGAAGGCGGTTTCCTTATTCTTTATAATGCTATGAATATTCAAAGAATAAAGGATAACAAATCAAGATATAAACAAGACGACTACCGGATGCTTAACGAATTCTACAAGCAAAAAATCCAGCAAGTACATATTGTAGGGGAATACGCCAATTTGATGGTAAAGGATTATAATGCAGCATTGCAGTATGTCCAAGACTACTTCCAGATGGACTACAAAAAGTTTGTCGCAAAATATTTTAAAGGAGAAAGAGTAAGTGAAATACAGCGCAACCTGACTCCTCAGAAATACAAGCAATTGTTCGGTCAACTATCCAAACGTCAAATGGAAATTATTTCCGACAAGGAATCGCGCTGCATCGTTGTTGCAGCAGGTCCCGGCAGTGGAAAAACACGCGTACTGGTCCATAAACTTGCATCACTCCTATTACTTGAAGATGTAAAGCATGAACAGCTCCTAATGCTGACATTTTCAAGAGCGGCTGCCACGGAATTCAAACAGAGGCTTATGGAGCTGATAGGAAATGCTGCCCATTTTATTGAGATAAAAACATTTCATTCCTATTGTTTTGACCTTTTAGGAAGAATAGGAAACCTTGAGGATGCCAAAGACATCGTCTCGAAAGCTGCCAAAATGATTAATCAAGGGGAAGTGGAACCAACCAAGATCGGTAAGACAGTACTTGTCATAGACGAGGCTCAGGACATGGGAAAAGAAGAATACGACCTTGTGAATGCCTTGATAGCCAATAATGAAGAGATGCGTGTTATAGCAGTGGGCGACGATGACCAAAACATTTATGAATTCCGCGGTTCGAATTCCCGATATATGTACCGACTGACACAAAATCCTGAAAGTAAGTTCATTGAGATGACTGAAAATTATCGCAGTACACATCATTTGGTAAATTTTGCCAATGAATTCGCTAAGAATATAGGCAAAAGAATGAAAAGTACCCCAATCATTTCAATGCGAAAAGAGAACGGATGGGTTGGAGTAACATATCATCAATCAAAGTATATGTATCAGCCACTGGTTGAAGAGCTGCTTCATCAACGAGGAAGCGGGACCTCATGTGTGCTTACCCAAACAAACGAAGAAGCAGTCATTTTAACGGCTCTTTTGCGAAAGCATGCCATAAACAGCAAATTGATACAATCCATGGATGGCTTCCTTTTCTGGAATATGGCCGAGATGAGATATTTTTTGAGATATATAGAGAAACGGATAAAAACTCCTTTAATTCCGGAAGAGTTATGGGAAAAAGCGAAGCATGTAACCTACACCACTTATGAAAAAAGTAAAAGCTTGACATATGTAAAGCGTTGCATAGAACTATTTGAACAAACCAATAAAGTAAAATACCATAGTGACTTCAAAGAATTTGTATTTGAGTCATCAGTAGAAGATTTCTGTGACATTTCGGGGACAGATGTTGTAGTATCAACCATCCATAAAGCCAAAGGAAGAGAATTCGATAATGTGTATATGCTCATATCCGATAATTACTCAAAAGACGACCATCTTATGCGTCGATATTATGTAGGAATGACCCGTGCTAAAAATCAACTGTTTATACATACGAATGGCAACTGCTTCAATCATATAAGCGCTGACAGACATTGTATCGACCGAAAAGAATATGCGATGCCCGAAGAAATAGTTCTGCAACTCTCCCACAAAGATGTCTTTCTGAAATTTTTTAAAGGACGCAAACAAGAGATATTAGCATTAAGAAGTGGAGATTCTCTGATTTACAAAGACTCTGTTTTATATACAGCCTCAACCAATAAAGCGGTAGCAAAATTATCACAGAATATGCAAGCCACAATGTGTGAGTGGGAAAAAAAGGGTTATAAAGTGAGAGCTGCGTATGTCCGATTTATTGTAGCATGGAAATCTAAAGATTCCCCAAAAGATGAACCGGAAACAGCCGTCTTATTAGCAGACTTACTACTTTCATTATAACCTAAGATACATAATCCTCAATCCAAACAAATAAGGAAAACCATGCGGATAATAAGAAAAGCGTGCAACTCATTGAGCTGCACGCTTTTGCTTATTGTTTATTATCTGTATCCTTATCGGAATCATTTGACTTCCTCAAAATCAACATTATCTCAGTATGAGCAACTTGCGTACACGTGTTGCAATTATATCGCAAATCCGAAAATAAGCATCCAGAAGCAACCACGGCTCTTGACTGCAAAAGTACGATTTTTATTCATAAATAAAGAGATGTAAACGCATAAAAATCAAAAGTCTGTGTCAATTTTAACAGAATCTCCACTTTTATCCTTATCTTTGTACATAATATTGGGGAGTTGTACCCTAACAATTATAAGGAAACGATGCAAATTCAAAACAATACATTGATAGCGGAATGCTCGGCTTACGATTTCAAGGAAATGCTGGAACGTAAGAAGGTGAAGTCATGGCTTAAATCTGTATCGGCTTTTGCCAATACGGATGGTGGCAGTTTGTTCTATGGAGTGAACGATAATGGAGTGATTGTAGGTTTAGAGAATCCACAAGCCGATGCCGACTTTATCAGCGAAATGATAAAGGCAAGACTTGACCCTGTTCCGGAAGTTCAACTTATTCCGATAGAACACGAAGGGCACTCTTTGCTTGAAGTGAAAGTAAAGGCAGGAACGCTTACACCTTATTACTATTATCAGGACGGAACACGTACCGCATATGTACGGGTTGGCAATGAAAGCGTGGAGTGTAATTCACAACAACTTCTTTCGTTGGTATTGAAAGGTACACACATGACATGGGATTCTCTTCCTACACAAGTGGATGCCAGCAAGCACTCATTTATTATTCTCGCCAATACTTTCCGTGAGCAAACCCATCAGGAATGGAATGACAAGTATCTGGAATCATTCGGTCTGGTTACTCCTGATGGTAAACTAACCAATGCCGGATTATTGTTCGTGGATAATTGCACCGTATTCCAATCGCGTATCTTCTGCACCCGTTGGACCGGACTTTATAAAGATGATGCCATCAGTTCCGTAGAACATCGGGCTAACCTAGTATTGCTATTGAAATACGGCATGGACTTCATCAAGAACTACACCATGAGCGGATGGGTGAAGATGCCGAACTATCGTCTGAATCTCCCCGACTATTCCGACCGTGCAATCTTTGAAGGGTTGGTAAACCATCTTATCCATAGAGATTATACGGTAATGGGTGGCGAAGTACATATTGACATTTACGATGACCGAGTGGAACTGGTATCGCCCGGTGCCATGCTTGACGGTACACAAATTCAAGACCGTGACATATACAAAGTGCCGTCCATGCGCCGCAATCCCGTCATTGCGGATGTGTTCACACAGCTGGACTATATGGAGAAACGAGGTTCCGGCTTACGCAAAATGCGAGAATTGACGGAAAAACTACCCAACTTCCTGCAAGGAAAAGAACCGCAATATCAAACGGAAGCGACTTCTTTCTATACCACGTTCTATAACCTGAACTGGGACGAGAACGGAAGAATTCCTGTGGAAGAAGTAGCCAACAGGGTAAATAGTACCCTCGAAAAGTACCCTGTAAACGAAGAAAGTTCGGTGAAAAAGTACCCTGTAAACGAAAATAGTACCCCCAAAAAGTACCCTGTAAAAAGGAATACTAACAAACCTGTTGGTAGAACAGCTCAGCGTATAATAGATATGGTTATATCTAACCCGATGATAACTCGTGAAAAAATGGCAGATGAATTGGGTATCTCTTTAGATGGTGTCAAGAAACAGATAAAAAACCTTCGAGACAGAGGGATTCTTACGCATGAAGGTTCGGATAAAGCTGGCTATTGGCGCATTATTGTCAAACCATAAACAAGAATAGGATTATGGCGATATTCATATTAGTCTTTACCTTGCTTATAGCTTTCTTAGCCATAGCCTTATTACTAGGCATAGCCCCAATAAGTTCAAAAGCCAAATACAGAACAATGTATGTGGGCGCAACCCTTATGATTCTGATAGCTTTTATGACCTGCGATTATATCGACATACAAACTGACATGACAGCTAAAATAAGGTTTCATGCAGTATTGGCTTTAGATATTGCAGTCGGATATTTTTGCATTGCTGTAGCTTATATGGAAAAGTATAACACTGTAAAACGTAAGAATCAAAAATTAGAGGAAGCCCTAACGGCAAAAGAACAGGAAAAGGTTTCCATTCTTTTGGAACATCAAAATGAAAAACAACAAGTCCTTCTGCAAGGAGAGCTTGAATGGCTGGCAGGGAAAATAAAGATATTTACCGAGGAAGAGCAAAAAGCAATTCTTGCCAGTGCGTTATCGTTTGCCCAACATGACTTTATACTACCTCCTTCCATAAAAATCCAACCCTACGAAACATGCAGTCAGCAAGAATTTAGTACTACGCGTTTGCTCTACATTTTTCAATATGGGTAAGAAGCGTAATGACATTATAAGTTTCTTGATTCAAGTCTTTCCACTCTATTTCCCTGCTGGAGAAAGCGTATTAGCCAAAAAGATGCCGGGGATGGATAAGGTAAAAGAGAGAAGGGAGAAAGAAGAACAAACAAAATTATGAGTATAAATAAAGAAACAATCATATCAGCTATTATTGACGTTTGCAAAGCCATGGGGTTAGACTATATAACCAAAGTAAGGTCTGCCACCTGGAATGCAGATATAGTTGTAGAACATAAAACATACAAAGTGGCTTTCAACGTGTGTAAATGTCCTCGCAATGTAGAAGTTGCATACAAAGCTATGCGTAAGGAGCGTGTTTGCGGATGTTGGTTACTATTGCCAACTAGAAACTCATCTTATCAAGAACAGAGTCTTCCATGTTTTAACCTTATATCCAAAACAGATAAGGAAATGGTATGTCTCAATTCAAAGTTGGATGATAACTCCACTAATCAAATTGAGTTATTTTCGTTCCTTCATTCCATTATTGATGGCAAGATAAAGTTTGCAGAACAAGCAGAAATCAACAAAGTAGAATTATGCTTCTATAAAAACAGATGTTGGAAGTGTCATAAAGAAAATGATGTATATTTCGTCAATCGCCTCTTTTCACAAAAAGGCGTGGTGATTGATGGACAGAATTTAATGATAGATGAAGACCTCACATTCAACCCCTCTATCATCAAGGGATTTAAGAGGTATATACAAGAACATCCGTCAGAAACATTCATTATGGGTGATATAAAACCAAGATATAGCAAAACGATTGGAGGAGCATATCCTTCATTCGGCTGTGTTCAATGTGATAGTATCTTTGGGAACTTCTTTCTTCAAGAGAATATGATAGAACTCATATACTGCACAGACAGCTTACGCAAAACTATTATCACCCTCGATGAACCTATAAAAGTATCCGTTCATTGCTGGTATAAGGTAAATAGATGATATACAATAAATTAAATATTAGTCAGAATGAATATAATTAGCATATATAACCAATTAAAGAGTAGTTATAAAAACTACATCGGAAGTTTTGTCTCTATAAAAGATGAACGGATAAAGCAAAAGGTCTGTGAAGCGATTCAGGATGAGAAATTATGGCCTAAGGCTTTAATTCAATTCAATCCAAACTTTGCCCAAGGTATTGGCGTTTCTCAATTGATAGAAAGGGGGCTTCCTATTCATAGTGATTTGGAACAATTTTTTAAGACTCCTTTTTATAAACATCAGCAAGAAGCAATCGAATTGGGATGTCAAAACAAAGAGTTTATTGTCACCTCCGGTACGGGTTCCGGCAAATCGCGTACTTTTATGGCTACCATCTTTAACTATGTCTTACAACATCAAGAAGATTGCATTGAGAAGACAATAGCCATCATTGTGTACCCGATGAATGCTTTGATTAACTCACAGGCAGAAGAATTAGGTCGTTATCAGCAACAATATGAAGAAACAATAGGAAAAAAATGTCCCTTTACTTTCGGAAAATATACAGGACAAGAAGACTCGCAGGCTCGTGAACGGATGCAACAAACGCCTCCTAACATCATATTGACTAACTATATGATGCTGGAGTTATTGATGACTCGTGCAGGCGACGAGAAACATCTTAGAGATTGTTTCCTTGAAAATTTGCATTATCTCGTATTTGATGAACTGCACACTTATCGTGGTATGCAAGGAAGTGATGTGTCATTTTTGATTCGTCGCATTAAAGCACAAGCAAAAGGTGAGGTACTGTGTTTTGGTACATCTGCGACTATGGTGGCAGATGACAAACTTTCTTACAAAGAACAACGCCAAAAGGTTGCAGATGTGGCTTCTTGCATTTTTGGTAGCACATATGATTCAAGTCAAGTAGTAGACGAAACCTTAAAGGCCGGCTTAACAAATCCACATTACACTAAATCTGATTTGGTTGCGGCAATCAATGCGCCTATACCATCTGAACTGAACGCCACTTTGATTCAGGATTTTCCCACGACAAACTGGATTGAGCAGAACGTAGCATTGCGTTATGACGTTGAAGAACGGAAATATTTCAGAGGAACGCCATGTTCTATTGAAAATATTGCAGAAAAATTATTCCACGATATAGACGGGACTATATCGCAAGAAAAGTGTTTTTCCCATATCATAGGTGTTCTGAATTGGTGTAATGAAGTAAACGTCAATCATGGTACCAATCTTTTGCCTTATAAAATTCACCAGTTTATTCCCCAAACCGGTAATGTTTATGCTACTTTAGGAAATCCAAGGGATAGATATATCACTGTAGAGGAAAAATTATATTGTGAAGAGTTGTCAAATGAAAGTAGCAAGGTAATGTATTATCCCATCATGTTCAGCCGTCTTAGCGGACATGAACTATATTCGGTTAAAATTAGTAACGGGACACTTTCACCTCGCAATTTCGATGAACGAAATGATTCTGACGAAGAAGAGCAGGAACAATCCGTTGATAATGGATATATTATTGTGCCTCACGACAATGAATGTATAGACGACCTCCTGCTTGACCCCAATTCGGATGACATACCAGAAGATTGGTATAAGTTAGATAGACAAGGAAATCGTAAATTCAAGAAAACATACTCAAATCGATTCCCTAAGAAAATATATTTCAATGTATTTGGGCAATTGTCTGAAACTGAAGATATGCTTGAAAATTCAATCGAGGGTGTCTACATACCAAGTCCACTGAAGTATGATCCGACGGCCAAGGCCATTTTCTCGGGTTCCAGTAAAGAATGGTCAAAACTTTCAAAGATTGGCAGTGAAGGTAGAAGTACGGCCACCACAGTACTTTCTTATGAGAACATCATTAAAATGAATAATGCCGGAGTCGATTCAGCCGACAGGAAAGTTATGACCTTTGTGGATGCTCGTCAAGATGCTGCACTCCAGGCCGGACACTTTAATGACTTTATACGCATTGGAAAAATCCGTTCTGCAATATGGAATGCAGTAAAAAATTTTAAAGTTCCTGTTGGTAGTGATAAAATTGCTCGACTTGTATTCAAACATCTTAACCTTTCTCACGAAGACTACTTCCGTTATCCAAACTGGAGTGGTGGTCGTGCAAAGAAAGTGGAAAGTGTCATGGAGAGATATTTGGGCACTATCATTTTTGATGATTTGGCTGGAAACTGGCAAGTTAATATGCCCAATTTGGAAGATTGTGCTTTACTGAAAATTAACTACGAATTTCTTCATGATGAGATAACGGGTGAAAATGGCAGCGAACGTTTGTATGACATACCTCAATTAGAGGGTTTGTCCGATGAGAGCAAAGAACGTTTCATCGTTCAGATATTGGACTATATGCGTCATAAACTGTGTATCTATTCTGATGAAAGAACGGAAGAAGCAGCAAGGGATACAGAAAAACAGGTTCGAGAGAATCTTAAAAGTCCATGGACGTTGGATGACAATGATAAAATTGCGTCCGCTCACGCTTTGTGTTTTGTAAAGCCACAAAACAAGCGAAAGTCATACGGTAAGGAGGTTGCCGGTTATCGCTCTAAACTTGCTTATTTTGTTCGTGATTTTCTAAATGCAAACGGAAGTGCTGTGACAATCAACTCTGCCGAAGAATATGTCGCTTATATGCAGTCATTATTTGCCGCACTAGGTAATTATATTCAAGAAAATGACGGTGCTTATCAGTTGTACTATTCCTGCATTTTGTGGGAGAAAGGCGATGAAAAGAATATTCGAGCCGACCTCACCAAAATTAGGACAATAGGCGATGAAATTGTATATACTCCGAATAAGTATTTTCAAGAGTTTTACAAACAGATCCCTATGGCGAACGTGAAATTGGAAGCCAAAGACCATACCGGACAGGTATCTAAATCAGAGCGTGAAGAACGTGAACGACAGTTCCGTAACGGTGAATTTCCAGTACTTTATTGCTCTCCTACAATGGAGTTAGGTATCGACATCAAAGATCTGTCTATTGTCGGTATGCGCAATGTGCCTCCTACGCCGGCAAACTATACACAGCGTGCCGGACGTGCTGGACGTAGCGGTCAGGCGGCTTTGATCTACACATACTGCCGTCCCCGTAACTCCCACGAGAATTACTATCTTCGTCATCCAGAGAAAATGGTAAGTGGTGAGGTAAAGGCTCCGCGTATGGAATTGGTCAACGAAGAGTTGTTCTCTACACATTTTCATTCTACGATACTTTCAATATGCCCTATTCTTCAGTTGTCTAATGGCATTGCAGACCTTGTTGATTATAGTAATGCTAATGCAATTACCTTAAAGCAGGAAGTCGTACACCATCTTCAACTTTCCGATGAGCGAAAAACTGAGATTAAACAGATTTTTAAGCAGGTGATTGCAGACCAATATCTGTCAAACAGAATTTCTAATGAATTGCCATATTGGTTTACGAATAGTTGGATGGATAACATACTCAACAACTATCTGGCTGATTTCGATAAGGCATTAAATCGCTGGCGTAGCTTATATAAATTGGCGCAACAACAAATTGAAGAAGCGCAGACTATTCTCCGGAACAATGTGTACGGAGAAAATTCCAACGAGAAAAAGGAGGCCCTGCTAAAAGAAAAACGTGGTATAGAACTTCGTGATATGTTGCTTGGTCAAAATCAAGGTAAAAATGCAGAGGAAAATGAGTTTTATCCATACCGTTACTTTGCAAGTGAGGGCTTTTTACCCGGTTATAACTTCACGAAACTTCCTCAACGTGCTCTTTTACAATATAAGAATAGTGACAAGGTTGAGTATTTGAGTCGTGCCAAATCATTAGCATTAACTGAGTTCGGTCCGCAGAATATCATCTACAATAATGGAGGGAAATTCCGTATCTCACGTATGATGCTCACAGGTGACCCGACTCCAAATAAATTCTTCTATAATCCCAAGACAGGAGTAATCTATAAAAATCAGGAAAATGCAGCCCACCATACCGATATTATCACAGGTGAAAGTCTCGATGGTATTTCAAGAATGATCCCCGGTTACTGCATCCAATCACAGGATATGGTGGCACAGGAAACAGAAAAAATCACTTGTCAGGAAGAAGAACGTAGCCGAAAGTTCTATCAACTAAAGACCTACTTTTCATCTGATGACACGCATGCAATGAGTATGTGCGAACTGAAGACTGGCAATGGTACCCATCTTGCCAATATACGATATATACCTTCATGCCGCCTGACTTACATCCTTGAATCCAAGAATGACAATAATGCAAACGGATTTGCATTCGACACAAAAACAGGTGACTGGATTAGTTCAGAGCGTATGACAATTTATGCACAAAAGCAGCAAGAACATCCGGAAGAACCCAGTCACATCAAGTATGTCAAGTTGTTTACGGAAACAACGGCCAATGCCATCTATATTCAGCCGCTTGAAGCTCTTGCGCTTGGAGACAAGGGAGCCGTGCGTACATTTCTCTATGCCTTTAAGCAGGCCATAGAAGATGTGTTCCAAATTGAGGGCAGCGAGATAGGTGCAGATGTGATGGGCGAAGAGAAAATCCCCAACGTACTCATCTATGAAAATGCGGAAGGTTCTTTAGGCGTTTTAAGTCGCCTCGTTGCTGAGCCTGCCTCTTATCACGCCGTTGTAAAACGGGCCTATGAAATTTGCTATAAAAAATCATCACTGCTTTCTGATGAAGAACGTGAGAAACTAATACCGGCAGACTATACAAATCTACTCAACTATTACAACCAGCCGTATCATCAACTTATCGATGTGCGTAAAATTTACAATACGCTTTGCATCATGATGAACGCTGATATAGAGGTACGTTCTGCCGGTCAGTACCAAAGTTACGATAAACAATACGAAGCTCTTGAAGCAGCCCGTGACCACAATAGTAGTACGGAGTACGAGTTTCTGAAATACCTTTATGAGCATAAACTCCGCCTGCCGGACAAGGCACAGCCTATGTTCCCGGAGCAGTATTACGTGCAGCCGGATTTCATGTATGGTGACAGAATTGTCATCTTCTGTGACGGTACGCCCCACGATTTGCCGGAGGTACAAGAAGATGACCGAAATAAACGTGAGGTGCTTGAAGATGCCGGCTATATAGTGATAGCATGGCACTATGCAACTTCTTTAGCAGATTTTGTGGCCGCACATTCTGATATATTTATCCCCATAAGTTAATAGACATGGATTATAAGACAGGAACACTCGTTGAATTTCGCTCACGTCCTTGGGTGGTTCAGCAATCATCAGATAAAGACCTACTTGTCATCAAGCCTCTTGGAGGAACTGATGCCGAGACCATTGGTTTATATAAACCTCTGTATGGCGATAAACTTGATTCCACGGTAAGCTCATACAATTTCCGCAAACCATCACCGGAAGATGTGGGTGTAAACAGCTATCCTGAAGCCGCACGCATTCTTTACAATGCGTGCAGGCTCTCGTTTCGTGACGTGGCCGGGCCATTTCAGTGTTTGGGAAAACTTTCTTTTGAACCTCGTCCCTACCAGATGGTGCCTCTGATTCTCGCCCTCAAACACAAACAGATACGACTTCTTATCTCTGATGACGTTGGTATTGGCAAGACTTTAGAGTCATTGCTTATAGCCAAAGAATTGCTTGACCGCAGAGAGATACAGCGTTTTGCTGTCATCTGCTTACCACATCTTTGTGAACAGTGGCAAAATGAGATACGAGATAAATTCGGTCTGGAAGCCGAAATCATCCGTTCCAGCACTATCAGCCGTTTGGAAAAGAATATGCGTGCCAATCAAAGCGTGTTCCGTGATGTTCCATTTCAAATTATCTCCATCGACTACATCAAGTCTTCCGACCGTAAGCCCATGTTCTTGCAGCATTGTCCCGAGTTCATCATTGTGGATGAAGCCCATACATGCGCCAAGCCCAAGGGTGCGAACAAAGGGCAGCAATTACGCCATTCCTTGCTTTCGGATTTGGCAAATACGGAACGCCACATTGTACTTTTGACGGCTACACCTCATAGTGGAAACAGCGAAGAATTTCAGTCTGTCATCGGCTTATTAAAGCCGGAATTCAGGAATTTCACTTTAGAGGATGCAAAGCAGCGTGAGGAACTGTCCCATTATTTCATTCAGCGTCGTCGAGCAGACGTAAAACCTTATGTAGGTGACGATATAATCTTTCCATCTCGTGTACAGTTTGATGCCACTTATGCACTTAGCAAACAATACCATGCACTTTTGATGGATATTATAGACTATGTACGTGAGGGAGTAAAGATAGCCCGTACCTTGGGCAAGGTGAAACAACGCTATATTTATTGGGATTTATTGGCACTAATCCGAGGCGTCATGTCAAGTCCTGAAGCCGGCATCAGTATGTTACAGAACAAGATTGCCAAGCGTTCCAATGACTCTGACGATGTTGCGGAAGATGAGGAAAAGACATACAAGTTCAATGATGCGCTGAAAGACGGGCTTCTTGGCGATGATGTACTCCCGGAATCATACGAAGAATCTTCCAACAGCGAAAAGGTCAAGTTCCGTTCTTTTATTACACGGCTTCGTGAAATCAAGGAAAATAAGCAAGACAACAAAGTAAGCGAGTTGACAAAGAATGTGGAATTTGCATTAAACTCAAATTATAACCCTATTGTTTTCTGCCAATACATTCAGACAGCCGAATATTGCAAAAATTATATAGCCAAATGTTTGTCCTCTGATAAGAGATACAAAGATGTGGCCATAGAAGTCGTTACCAGCCGTCTTACGGATGAAGACCGGAAGATGAAAATTGACGAACTGTCAAGGTCACCTCGTCATGTCCTTGTATGTACCGATTGTCTATCAGAAGGAGTCAATCTTCAAACGGGATTTAACAGTATCATTCATTATGACTTACCGTGGAATCCCAACCGCATGGAGCAGCGTAACGGTCGTATCGACCGTTTTGGCCAAACTGAGAAAGAAGTAGCCATTTTTACCCTTTTTGATGAAGATACCAATCCAGTGGACAAGATTATCATGAAGGTGCTTTATCGCAAGCAGAACCAGATTCGCAAATCCTTGGGTATCTATATCCCCATTGCCGACAATGATTCTTCACTGATGGAAAACATCATGGAAGAGATTATCGTACTTGATACAAAAAAGAATCTCATCCACCAGCCTACACTATTTGACATGGATGAGTTCAAGGAAACAACCGAGGAACACGACAAGCGTATCCAGCGTGCGGTAGAAATTGAGAAGAAATCCCATACCTACTTTGCTCACAACACCAAAGCGATGGATCCGACTCGTTTGGTAGAAAGTCTGAACGAGGCCAAGAAAGTTATTGGTGACATTTATGATACCAGAGATTTTGTCATTGGTGAACTGCGTCATGCCGGTATAAATGTAAAAGCGGATAATTTGCCTCTTTGTTATTCTTTCCAACTTGTCGAACTTGAAGAAAATATTAAACCTTATTTTTTACGGGCATCAGACAAGAAAGGGATGGTACGCATTTCGTTTGCATCACCTACTCCTAAGAACTATATGTATATTGGTCGTAATCATGTTTTTGTGGAAGACCTCTCACGAGCAGTAGTCAATGACACCATTAACGGAGGTAATCTTGGAGCATGCCGTGGCATGGTGATTCAGACCGACAAGGTACAGACGGTAACAACGGTGCTCTTGATGCGTGTCCGTTCCGTAATCAGTGAAGCGAAACATAGCGACCGCCAGCTCGTAGGCGAAGAAATGATATTCCTGGGTTATAAAGGAAAAGTAGAGAATCACGATTTCCTGCCGGAAGAAGAGTGTCGCAGCCTGTTCTTGGAATCACAGGCCACGGGGGACATCGACCTCGTGACCCAGCGCAACACTTTCAAGCGACGTTTGGAATGGGTGGTTGACGAGACAACACTGCGCCGGCATACCGATGACATCGCTACCGAACGCGCCAACAATCTCGTTCGCTCGTTTGCGCAATATCGTACCTACCTTTCTGAAGCAGAATATCAGGTGGTGAGACCGGTGCTTCCGATGGATGTTATCGCAGCATTTGTCTATATGCCAAAAGTTCCTCAATTATAAATAAATTCACATGGATTATACATCAATACACATATATGGTCATCTTCTTTCCGATGACATCTTGCATGAAATAGAAACCGACTTATCCATGCTGGGAAATCGTGAACAGGATTTCAATCTGGATGTTTCTCTCACGGCCAAGATTGACAATGCCTGGAGTAGTTTGCGCAATGACTGGAAACTTTTTGCTGAGCGCAATATGCTTCGCGACCCATACGGCACAAAGTCCGTGCGCCGTCTGATGGAACGTTTCTTCTCCAGTCTGGACTACCAACTGGATTATCAACCTACCCAGATAGAGGCCAACGAGCGCAAGTTTGATATCCCCTACATCTGTCCGGAACTTGGGCAGTTGCCCGTTATCATCGTTGGCGACAAAACCGGTGACGTCGAACTCGATATGATGGATAAGTGTACGCTTGACCAGCGTGTAAAGGGTGAGCATCGTCAGAAATCGCCCCATGCCACCATGCTCGACTATCTCAACAGCACTGAGCATATCTATGGCATTGTCACCAACGGGCAGGTACTTCGCCTGATTCGTAACACCGGACAACTTGTAAAACTGACCTATATCGAATTTGACTTGCGGCGTATGGTGGAAGAAGACCATTATGCCGAGTTCTGCCTGCTGTTCCGCTTGATGCACACTTCACGTTTCAGCCATAGCAGTGATGATGCGTGTATTATGGAACAATGGTTCAATCGCTCCATTGAGAGCGGCAACCGCATTCGTGCCGGGCTAAGTGATGCCGTTCAGAAAGCGATGGAGATATTGGGCCGTGCCGTTGTTTGTGGCAAGGGCGATGGCAATGAAGCCTTTCGGCAGGCTATAATGAATGGTGAAGCCAATTCCCAAACACTCAACAAGGAATTGATTCATTTCATCTACCGCGTGTTGTTCCTCTTCATCATAGAGGATCGAAACTTGGTTTATCACATCGGCGACCCTGATAAAGATGCCGACTACGACCGAAAAGTACATTGTCAGGACATATACAAAAAGTTCTATGCAGTCTCACGTCTGCGTGGATTGTCAGAGTTACCCCACTTGCGTAGCAGCAGATACCATGACCTGTGGGAAGGACTGATGGACTCGTTTCACCTGTTTGAGGATGGTGCTTTCGGTGCGCCCCTTTGCATCAAGCCGCTTGGCGGCATTTTGTTCGACAAGGATACGCTCCACTACTTACGGTACTGTCGGATTACCAACAAGGAACTCCTCGAGGCCTTCGCATGTCTGAACGAGTTTAAGGACGAAAAACAGAACCGAGTGAAAATAAACTATTCTTCTCTTGATGTGGAGGAGTTTGGTTCTGTATATGAAGGCATTCTCGAAATGCGTGCCGTCATCACGCAGGGTACTTCTCTCACAAATTGGGACTTTACGTTTGGTGCTGGTTTGGATAGAAAGTCATCCAGTTCCTATTATACTCGCCCCGACCTTGTACAGAATTTGATTCGCACCACATTGGAACCGGTTATCAAAGGGCGCATTGCCCAATGCCAAACCACTGAAGAGAAAGTACGTTCCCTGCTCTCTATGAAAGTTTGCGATGCCGCCAGCGGTTCCGGTCATATTGTATTAGCTATGGCTCGTACACTGGCATGGTATATTTGTACCTTGCGTACAGGTGAGGACAATCCGGCTTCGCAGGACTACCGTGAAGCACTCCGTGAGGTCATTCAAAAGTGTATCTATGCAGTCGATTACAACCCTGATGCAGTGGAGTTATGCAAAGTCGTGCTTTGGATTGAAGGTTATTGTGCAGGTAAGCCGCTTTCATTCCTCGACCATCATGTGCGTTGCGGAAACTCTGTGATAGGTGTCACCAATCTCGACACATTGCTCAAAGGTGTGCCTAAAGAAGCTTTCTCTGCCAAGAATAAAGAAGCAAAGAAAAAGATTATAGACTTGAATAAGGAAGCTCTTAAAGATGTGGCTTTGGTTCAAGACGACAAGTCGGCAGGATATGCGATGACATTGTTTAGCGGAGACATTGCCATACAGAGCATTGACGGCGAGCAGGTAGGTCTTGCCGGAAAAGTAAGAGAAATCAGTGCCCTTCCGGAAGAATCACTTTTGCAGGAACTTACCAAACAGTCTAAGTGGGAAGAACTGATGCAATCGCCACGTGTGGAATGTTTGCGGCGTGCTTGCGACATTTACACTTATAGTTTCTTCAAACAGTTCAAAGATGAAGATTTTATTTCTCAATTTGACGAAGAGACAAATATATTCACATCGCTTGACATTCCCTACACCCGTACCGTTTATAATGCGTTGCAAGAGATAAAGTATCTTGATTACACAGCCGAAGAAATGGAAGGTCTGCAAGTGCTTCCCGATTCGTTCAAACATGAAGTGAACGAAGTGGCACGTGCCAACCGCTTCTTCCACTGGTGCGTGGAGTTCCCCGAAGTGTTTGCCGATGGTGGTGGATTTGATGTGATGTGTGGTAATCCGCCTTGGGATAAATTGCAGATGGAAGATGGAAAGTGGTTTGTTGGAAAAGACAATTCTATCGTAAGTGCGGCTAATCAGGCTGCACGTGATAAACTAATCGCACAACTTGAAACAAGTAATCCAAATTTATTCAACGAATATTGTACTGTTAGAGAGTCTATTGCCAGCCAAACGCGGTATGTGAAGTATTCAGGTCGCTTTAATTTAACGAATCGAGGCAAAATAGAATTGTCTTCCTTATTTGCGGAAATATGCCTGGACTTCTCAAAAAAAGCATGGGGATTAGTTATACCGACCTCTATTGCTTTTGGAGACTCAACAAAGCACTTCTTTGAAAAACTGGTAACAGAGAATAGACTAATATCCCTTTATGATTTTGAAAATAGAGAAAAATTATTTGATATAGACAGTAGGTATAAATTCTGTCTTTTTACAGCTGGGCAACAACAGAGTAAGCCTCGTGAGGTGTCTGGTGGATTTTACTTAACTCGTTTGGACCATTTACTTGATCCCAATAGGATCTATAAACTAGAGACAGCAGACTTTACAAAACTGAATCCAAATACAAAAACATGTCCTGTCTTTAGAACTAGTAGAGATGCCGTACTTACAAAGAAATTATACAATATGGCACCTATTCTTGTAAATGAAGAAACAGGTGAAAATCCTTGGGATATTCGTTTGGCAACGCTTTTTAATATGGCAACTGCTTCCTCGCAGTTCAAAACAAGACAGCAACTGCTTGAAATGGGTGCGCAAGAGATAGGAGATAAATTTAATGCTAATGATATACTTTATGTGCCTTTGTATGAAGGAAAAATGATTTGGTTCTACAATCATCACTATGGTGAGTTTCCATTAGAAAATGTACAACGTCCCAATTCTATTCCGGCAACATCCATTGATACCTTAAAGAATCCGAACTCTGCTTTACGTCCATGGTATTGGGTAAAACAGGAGGATGTTCAAGCCAAACTGGTTAAAACAGATTCTAAGGGTAATATAACTTGGCAATGGAATCATAACTTCTATATAGCTTTTCGTGATGTAACAAACGCAACGAATGAGCGGACTTGCGTAGCAAGCCTTATCCCCAGTTGCGAATTTTTAGCCATGCTGTCTTCTCTAACATTCGACTTCATAGTTAAACAAAAAGTAGGTGGTTCAAGTATGGGATTCTTTATGATGAAGCAATTACCGTTCCTTACTCCGGAACAAATACAAGAATCAGGTTATGGACGTGATATTGTAGAACGTGTAGCCCGCCTCTGCTGGTTCAATCATGACCTTGACGGTTGGATGGAAGAACTACGTAAGGAATGTCCGAAAGATTATGATTTGCCGGATGAGCCTGTGATATGGGACGAGGAAAAGCGTGCCATATGGCAAGCAGAACTGGATGCCATATTCGCCCACCTTTACGGACTGAGCACAGAAGACCTTCGCTACATTCTCGATCCTGAAGATATATGCGGAAAGGGCTGCATCAACGAAACATTCCGCGTGCTAAAAGAGCGTGAAATCCGTGAATTAGGTGAATACCGTACCAAGCGCCTTGTGCTGGAAGCTTGGAACAAATTTGGATTTGATAACTGATTGAAGATTTATGCTGAGTAAAAAAGACATAGAAGAACTGGCTACAGGTGCAGTAAAACGTTATTTCAACACTTGTAACTTAATCTCGCCCCAAATTCAGGAGAATGATAAAACTCCTGATTGGGATGGAGAACTCAACCTATATGAAACTAAAAAAGATATTAGGAAAAATTATATAGGAAGTCTTCGGATTCAGGTAAAAGGAAAAGAGGTTTCAAAATTCAAGACCAAAGAGACATTTCCTATCGAGACCATATTTTTAAGAAACGCAAAGAACGAAGGATTTGTGTTCTTTGTTATAGAAGTTATGCCCAATGGCGATAACAAGATATTCTACAAGAAGATGGCTCCTATTGAGATACGAGGACTGCTTGCTACTATAAACAAACAGCAAAAGACCAGAAGTATGCCATTTGAGCCACTAAGCATGGATAAATCTTGGACTGAGGCCGAATTAAAAGCTTTTTTATCAGATTGTATCAAACAGAAAAGTTTTGCTTCAAAAAATCCGTTTAGCATTGAAGATGTCAAAAATGTCCATGATTACCAATGGGGATTTACTTTTCAAGGGAAGAAAAATAATCTACTGAAAGACTTTCTTGGAGGATTTAAATCCTTCCTGTATCTAAAAACAAAGGAAGATGTTGAAATACCTATAGGAAATGGTCTGATGAATATATTCATGCCTGAGTTGGCCATCAAAAAAGAAGAAAGTGTTTATATCGGGAATGATATTGTTGCCTCAAATTATGTTTTAACCTATACAAAGGAGAGCGTATCTTATAAACTAGAAAACTTATTCCTTCTTAAATCCGAACAGAAACCACCATCGACCAAACGTATAAGTACATTAGAAATACTTGCTGATACTACAGATGAACAGATAAAAGCTTATGAGGTTTATAAGCTACTTATAGACTATGGAAGTATAAAGTTTGGAGATACAGAAATAACAATTAATGCGTCTAATAAAAATGTTCTTTTATCAACGATAAATAAGCAGTTATCAAATCTCAGTATTCATCAAGCAGTCCTTAATGCTTTAAACATAACGACTCCGATAAATTATAAGGTGTTTACGGAAAAGGACGATTTTTCTATGCACCAATTGTATAAAGCTTTTATCGAGAACAAGGCTATTGGACTTACAAACCCACAAGGTATATTTAAGATAAGCATTGCAAATATAAATGTGCTTTTAGTATGCCAAAGTGACAATAGAGGAAAGTTTTATTTAGACAATGCTTTTACATCATCTATCGAAGTAATACAGAATAATGATGTTACCCCGTTTCGAGTACCGATATTTTCTTTTCTAGAACAAAAGGGATTTGTTCTCTTTGATAACATCCCTTATGATAGAATTGTAGAAGCATACAATGAATGCTATATAAAAGATTCTCGCGTACTTATACAGGCGAACTTGGATTTACTTCACATATTGAAGGCTTATGATGAACTGAAAATGTCCGACAATTTAAAGAAGAGTAAGTTAATAATCGGAGTTGCCCAATCGTTAGCGGAATGGCTTTTGGAAAATGAACGTGATAACTCAATGATAGCAATACATCAATTAAATATTTTGCAAATAATTAAACGACAGCGAAATTTTACCGAAAGTGAAGTTAACTTATTGCTTCAACTGTCTCAAAACGATTCTGATATGGTAAAAGCAGGGGCTTTTTTACTGTTAGACAAGTTGGATGTAGCTCAGTTCGTAATTCAACAATTTCTAGAAGATGTGAAGGCTCGTTTTATGAACTTTCCTATAGCTATTTTTGCTAAAGTTCCTAATTGTTGCAACAATTAGATAATGGATTTTTGTATTAGGTAGGCAATACTATACAATAGTTAAAAAAGTAAAATTGTATCCATAAAGACATTTATTGTATTTAGTAGGTGGGAACAATATCACCTACCAAATACAAACTAAGTCATTCAATTTATTTTACTACCCATTGCTTTTCACACTGTTCCTTCACTGCCCGATACATCGAATAATACGCAAAGGCTTCTTCTCTATGCTTCACGCTACTAACCGACGCAGTAACAGCCCACGTAACAATGATGACAATAAAGACCACAACATATCGAAGTTTTGTAAGCCTCCGGTAATCCCCGTATTTTCTGCAACTCCTTCCATCAGTATCTT
>OIQH01000008.1_pt1 | contig 153921 bp, 235 predicted proteins | sample 1585941 | NCBI WGS metagenome assembly OIQH01 (sample SAMN02674887, study PRJEB24791) | human gut metagenome, SKBSTL062 | isolation source: stool | host: Homo sapiens | place: USA | reverse complement strand
TTGACACATTGAAATTACTCGTTAAGAAAGACTCAAATGTACTGATTAATTTAAGCATGGCTATTGATGGAAATATGGGTTCAGTTAGTATCACAGACTTAAGTCCGAACCAAACATTAGATATGCTTAATTATATATCTAATGTAAACAAAAATAAAATATCCGAATTTAAAGAAAAATACAAATGGATAGAAGTAAAATGGCAGTAACAGCTGCTCTTATTGTTGTAATATGTGTGTTAGCCTTGATATTCATCATACCCTATGTATGCTTTCTTATCAATTTTTGGCTTGGATTGATTGTAACAATACTCTTTGTACTTGGCATTTCGCTTTGCGTGTTTTCATTGCATTTAAGAAAAGAGGGAAACAAAGTTGAAGAAGAATACCAAAAAGCAGTCAGAAATAATTCAAACCGCCTTATGGAGCAGGTAATTAAAATGAATAAACAAAGCAAGGGGGAATGATTATGAATGCAAATAAAATCTCAAAACAGATTACCGTATTTACCATAGGATTTATCGGCTTCTTATTCCTTCTCGGCGTCGCAGGTAAATCAGATTATAATCAGGAAGTCATATACAACATGACGGAAACGGCTTACAATGTTATTGTAGATTCTCTCGGCGAAGGTTGTAGCGATACTCAAATCGTAAAGACTTATTTAAATAACAAAGAATATTACGACAGTCTAAGTTGGTAGGTTATGGGAAGAACGAAATCTGTAGGAAAGGTAAAACTTGTACAAAAAACATGGCTCTCCGCTAAGGAAGCAATGGCATACTTAGGATGCAGTGATAAACTGTTGGAAAAACTAAGGAACAATGCCGAAATATCATTTTCTAAATATAATAACCGTACCATTTGGTACGACTTGAAAAGCATTGAAAGGTTTATAGAAAGAAACCGCGTTGTGTGAACAACGCTCCTTCCTCTTAGCTCAGCCAGGCAGAGCATCGCTATGGTTACTTGTTCGAAGGTTTAGTATCCGGTAATTTCCGGTTAGCGAAGGTCGCACGTTCGAGTCGTGCAGAGGGAGCATTATAGGCGAAACCGATGAGCCAAACATTCGGGATGGGAGACTTAACCCTCAAAAATGAAGTCGTGTTCAGGGCACGTAAAATTAGCCTGCGCTAATAAGCAGTATATCTATATATACACATAGCTGAGGCGATGTATAGCGTGCAAGCAACCGATTGCGAAGACTGTTCATTGAGAGGTGAATACGAGCATAAGGCAGCAGCGTGATTAAGTTAATGAACATACTACAATAGTAGTCTATGTATCAGCGCGGAAAATCGTCCGTTGACCGTTAAAGTATGATGTTTGGGCGTCATTATCGCTGGTACTATTATATACTCCCTTCCCGTCAAATTCGGGCACGCTGAAAGCTAAACACGTATTGTTGCGTTGAAGGGAGCCAATATTTATTAATCTTTAAATATATAGAATTATGATTGGGAAAAAAGTAATTATTAGAGCAGACAGAGCGGGCGTATTTTACGGAGTATTGAAAGAAAAAAATGGTAGTGAGGTTACATTGACAGACTGCCGAAGATTGTGGTGTTGGTATGGGGCTGCATCTATCAGCCAATTAGCTGTTGAGGGAACGAAAAGACCTAATGATTGTAAATTTACATTAGTTGTACCGATAATCTCTATTTTGGGGGTTATAGAAATAATTCCTTGTACAGATGAAGCGATAAAATCCATTGAGGAGGTAGCCGTATGGAAGAACAGATAAGAAAGTTTCTTAGTATATACTCTGGCTCTGGCTCTGGCTCTGGCGATGGCTCTGGCTCTGGCTATGGCTCTGGCTCTGGCGATGGCTCTGGCTCTGGCTCTGGCGATGGCTATGGCGATGGCTCTGGCGATGGCTATGGCGATGGCTATGGCTCTGGCTCTGGCGATGGCTATGGCTATGGCTCTGGCTCTGGCTCTGGCTATGGCTATGGCTATGGCTATGGCGATGGCTATGGCGATGGCTATGGCGATGGAATTAAAACATTCAATGGCGACAAAGCATATATCATTGATGATATTCCTACAATTATCAAGCATGTTCATGACAATGTAGCTAAAGGATATATACTGAACGATGACTTTACATTGACTGAGACATTTGTTGCAAAAAGGAATGGGAAATTCGCTCATGGAGAAACATTGCACGAGGCCTTTGCTTCGCTTCAAGAAAAATTGTATGACGATTCAACCGAGGAGGAAAGGTTGGAAGCTTTTAAAAAGCATTTTCAGGACTTTACTAAAAAGGTATCGGCTAAAGAATTGTTCCATTGGCATCATGTGCTGACCGGTTCGTGCAAGCAAGGAAGGCTGTCATTCTGTGCCAATAAGGGAATAGACATTGACAATGATACTTATACCGTACATGAGTTTATAGAATTAACTCAATATTCTTATGGCGGTGATATAATCAGAAAATTGAAGTAATATGTAATTATCCCGTGGCTCTCAATAGATGTTTGAGAGTAGTAAGGCAACCATCGGAACGCCCACGGGAGTTAACTAAATTGTAACAGCAATGGATACGCTTTTCAACTATATTAATCTATTCTTCGTTTTCTTTCTCGGGTTCGGATGCGGCATTATTTTTGTCTATTTGATGACGAAAATAATAGACAAAGCAATTCACGCATGCTCTGACAATCAAGAAGCCAAATGCAATAAATCCGTAAAAGAAGATATATGTAAGAAAGAAAATCCTTATCACATATCTATATCCAAGATTGTAATTAGCAGGAAAGAAGATAAGAAGGGAGGAGGCGATGACGGTACCCGAAAGTAGGAATAAGTATTGGGGTTTATATCGAATTCTTGCCGCTATATACGCAACGGCAACAAAAAGGTACGATATATACACGCAAATGATAGATGCAGTGGCTGAGAAAACAACCTGTTCATAAAACTCCAAGTTGGCAAACTCGGGTATGTACAGATACAAGACAGTAAATAAGACGGGGAACGATACCGCAAAAGCGGTAAACAAAGACTTATGCTCCATATTGTAGCATTTGATTAATTCTGATAAATCCATATTTCTTAATTTTTAGTTTGGCGACACAAAATTAAGAAAATCCCCTGATAATAACGTGATGTTGCCAATCGAATTGGTTCAGGGGAACAAAGCCTGTAAGGGTGAATAATTCATGATAGCTTTTTAATGTAGACAGTCCCGTCCACGTGCTGGTCGGGAAACACTGCGACATGGTGGAATGGTAGACGCAGCACTCTATGATAGGAATGTCAAACCTTAGATGTGTGGAGCTTGACAACTCGTCCCGGTTCGAGTCCGGGTGTCGCAACATCTTCACTACAGATGAAGTATTTGTTTAGTCGTAGCCGGGCGGTCTGTGAAGATAGTCCGGTTTTTCTTGAAACCAATTAATAACAATCATATGAAAACATTACAATTAAGTGAACAAAAAGCCCGTGAACTATATCGGAGCGGTTCAAAAGAACTAAAAACAGTATTGGAAGAATCCTTTGGAAAAGATTTCTTTTCACAAGACGTTACAGAAAGAGTGAAAACCTACCTTGATGCTTGCCACGAGTTGGGAAGGGAACCACTCGATGAGAAAAAGCTATTGGAATTAGGCTTAACGGAACACGATATTGCTTACCAAAAGCTGACTCTAATTATAGAAGCCCTAAACGAAGGTTGGAAAGCTGATGTATGCGATGCAAACGTGAGACGCTGGTATCCGTGGTTCGAGCCTAATGGGTCTCCTTCCTCTTTCGCTTTCTGCGGTTCGGCTTGCGCTAATGCGTATGCGAATGCGGGTTGCGGGTCTCGCCTTTGTTTGAAAAGCGAAAAGCTTTCCAATTATTGCGGGAAGCAATTCATTGATTTGTGGAAACAATTTATTCTATAACCCTATAAACTTACAATTATGACTTTAAATGTAGATAAAAAGAACGCTTTAAAGGCTTGGAGAGAAGCGGACAATAAAGGAAAGCAGATGCTTGAAAATCTATACGGCAAAGAAATATTTGCCAATCAAAACGTAATGGATAGAATCAAAACGTTTGAAGACGCAATGGAAGAAACAGGAAGAAAAGGTGTCCCTGATTTTTCAGATTTACCCAAAGACATGCGCAGGCATTTCATTGCGTTATATAAAATGGAAGTTATTACGGAAGCTCTGAATGAAGGCTGGAAAGCAGACTGGGATAACTCGGATGAGAACAAGTATTATCCCTATTTCATTATGTCTCCTTCCTCTTTCGCTTTCGACGTTTCGAGTTACGATGATGAGTCTGCGTATGCGGGTTGCGGGTCTCGCCTTTGTTATAAAACATGCGAACTTGCGGAATATTCGGCAAAACAATTTATTGACATTTGGAAAGACATCCAGATAGGATAAGATAACAATCATATGAAAACATTTGAAGAATTAAAAGAAGAACTCTTGACCCGCGCTAAAAATGCTGGCGCATGCCAATCCGGCTACGCAATGGGGCTAAGAAGCAATACGAAAGCCGACCTTCTAAAAGCCGTGAGAGAAGCGAAGTGCGCACCGCTTCCCTTTAACCTTGTACGGGCGGTTTAAAAACACAATACAATGGAAAATGAACTTGAAGAACTGTACAAGGAGCTAAACGAAGTCAAAGCTTGCGATTTGGACTATCTTCCCAAGTATGGGTATTCTTCAAAAGAAGAAATCATTTATCTTATAGAGGAAGACATTGAGGAGCTGCGCGCAGAACTCGAATGTAATCAATATGATTATACACCTGACGAACTCGAAGACGAAAGGATGTTTCTTTGCGTTAGTCAAGGACTACCAAGATATTGTTAAACTAAAAAACATTTATAATGAGTACAATAACGACAATCCCGCAGCTTAAATCAATGCTTGCGAATGACAATGTGAAAGCACGTTTCAAAGAAATTCTCGGAAAGAAAGCGCCGGGATTTATCAGTTCGATAGTAGCGGTTGCCAATAGCAATACATTGCTTCAAAAGGCAGAACCACAGTCTATCATGAATGCCGCTGTGGTAGCAGCTACTTTAGATTTACCTATCAACCCCAATCTCGGATTTGCTTACGTTGTCCCTTACGGCAATCAAGCGCAATTTCAAATGGGCTGGAGAGGTTTTGTTCAACTTGCTATGCGTAGCGGTCAATATAAGACAATAAACGTAAATGAGATATATGAGGGGGAGATAAAGAAGTCGAACCGATTTACCGGAGAATATGAATTTGGAGAACGCGCTTCTGATAAGATAGTAGGCTATATGGCTTATTTCAGTCTCATCAACGGTTTTGAGAAGTTTCTCTATATGAGCAAGGAAGATTGCGAAAAACACGGAAGGAAGTTTTCACAAACGTATAAACGCGGCACAGGCATATGGTCTACCGACTTTGACTCTATGGCAAAGAAGACAGTTTTAAAAATGCTACTTTCTAAGTTTGGTATCTTAAGTATTGAAATGCAACGTGCCCAAACATTCGACCAGGCTATTATAAAGGATAACCTGGCAGAAACCGACATAGACGAAGCCGAAGTGTCGTACAATGATAATCCCGACAATGAGGAAGCCAGACGCAATGCAATGAAAGAGGCTTTGCAGGAAGCGGAAGTTGTCGATGAAAACACAGGCGAATTATTTAATACTGAGACAAAATGATTGAACAGGGTAGTTTTGGATGGCTTCGCCAACGCCTGGGGAACTTTACAGGAAGTCGCATCGGGGACTTAATGACAAGCGGAAAGAAAGGGGAGCTGTTTGGGAAGACAGCCCTTTCATACATATATGAAGTCGCAGCAGAAAGAAACCTACTCCCTAAGTATATTGAAGATGATTATCTGTTTGAGATATACCAAAACCAGGTAAGCATCAACAACAAGTTTATAGAGTTCGGACACGAAAATGAAGATTTTGCCGCCGAACGTTACCAGCTTGTCACAAGATGCGAACTTGAAGAGTGCGAAAGTATACAGCACCCTACAATACCTTACTTCTCCGCTTCTCCCGACCGCATAGCGATTAAAGACGGCTTAAGAAAGGTGGTGGAAATAAAATGTCCAACTCCTAAAAAGTTCATGGAGTATATGAATGAGGTTAAGGATAACGATACGCTTAAATCAGTAAATCCTCTATACTTCTACCAAGTACAAGCGGAGATGTCCTGTACAGGATTGAGCAAAGCTGATTTTGTAGTTTTCTGCCCTTTCTTGAAACACAACATTCACATTGTAGAGATAACAAGGGACGATGCCGTAATCGCTGAATTTGAGAGACGGATAACCGAAGCAAACAAAATCATTAATCAAATACTGAATAGAAAATGAATTTAACCGGAAGCGTAAATTTGCTAAAGCTCGAAAAAGCGGGCATAGCAACAATCAAGAATAAGAAATGCGTTGTCATTCCGATAGAAGAAAACGACCTTTATGTAAGTATGGACGAGAACCTGAAAGCAAAAGCTGTCTATCTTAACGTTAATATTAATGAGCGTAGAGAGCCGAGCCAATACGGCAATACCCATTACTGCAAACAATACTTATCAAAGCAGTATAAGGATGCGAACAAGGCAGAAGCAGAAGCCAAGTCAAAGGTTTACCTGGGGGATTTCAAGCCTTATGAATTTGAGGGTTCCGGGAATGCCGCAGCTACGGTGGAAGCGCCAACCTTACAGACCGACGGGGAAGACGACCTCCCGTTCTGATGTGTAACCTATAAACATATAATATCATGCTATACGAATTTAAGCTAAAAGTAAACAAGGTTAACGAGAAAGGTGATGAAAAAGAAGTCACCGAACATTACATAACTGATGATGAACTTTTCGGTCATGTGGAATTGAAAGGCAATGAACTGTACAATGGCGATTGTGATGTTTTCGCAATCAGCCGAAGCAAGATACGTGAGATTGTCAACGAAAAGCAGGAAGATGAGTTCTTTTATAAGGTTACTCTTGTTGAGATTTTCGTAGACGACAACGGAAAAGAAAAGGAGAATAAATACTATGTTCTCCTTTCGGCAAAAGACATGGACGATGCCAACAAAAAGGCAGCGGAATACATGAAACAGGGGCTTCAAGATATGAAACTGGACGCTATTGCAAAGACAAAGATTTTAGACTTGATATAATTAACCGAAAGCCCTCTGCTCACGCAGAAGTCCCGTGAAAGGTTCGGGTTAAGTGATTTAATTTCAGCTAACAGTTAACTATCCCGGTGTGGCTTGACCGCCTATCCGGGAGCGATAGCCTATGAAGGTGTTTTTGGGAAATAATTTTATCCATACAATCTCGCCAAGCCCAACCAGGATTACGCCAATGGCACTGTATACGGGGACTGACGAGAAAATGGGGAATATGGTAGCGTTGAACGTATTGGGCGGTTATTCTTTTTGATTGCCAATTATTTTGTTTTAAAATTAGTATTAGTTATTCATTAGTTTATTATCCTTTACCATCCAGCAAAATAACGTGTTCTGTTCGATTCGGAACTTCCCCACTAATACAATCCATTATGAAACTTACAGTAACCAAATCCGAAGGTGCAATCATTCAGAAGCTTATCGCAGACCGAAAGTCAGACATTCATAATATTGGAGGTGACAGCAAGCAGGCAGAGCGTCTAAGTAAGCTGAACAAGAAGATTGCAAGGCAGATAAAGAAACAATACAAGACATGAGTCCTTACGTAATAACTTCTGCGGTTCTTATTACTTATGACGGAAAGAAGATACCGTTGGAAAACATAGAAAGTGGAATAATGACCCGACCTATCCAGTTGACTAAGGAGAGGACACTCGATGCTTTCTCCATGATGAAAGATAAGCCGGTGGATGTGGAACTTAAAATCAAATATATATGAAGAAAAAAAGAGAGTATATTACAATCACAACCGAAACGGACATATATATAGACGATTATCTCGATGATTTTATGACCGTCGCCTCTGATGAAGATTTGATTGAAGAAATAGAAAAACGAGGGCATGTGGTATATAAAAAAGGAATCCCTATTACTCCTTTTGGAGAGCAACCTATTGAATTTAACAATCCAGCCGATTTAAAAAGGCACTTATGCGACATAGCTAATGCCGGCTATTGTATATCCAATGAAGAACTTATCAATGAAATAAAATTAAAACTACCATAATTTGCATGAGACATTTAGAAGACAAACTCCAAAAAGCTTGCGTAAAGTGGTTTGATTACGCATATCCTAAATATAGACTAACTCTCCATCACTCTCCAAATGGCGGAAAACGCAATTCAATCGAAGCAGCAAAGTTCAAGCAGATGGGCGTTCGTGCAGGATTCCCCGATTTGATACTTCTTATACCGAATAAGTTTTATCCTTTCTGTGGAGTTGAGCTAAAGACAAAGACGGGCAGGCAGTCGGAGAATCAGAAAGCCTATCAGAAGGAGTTTGAAAGTATCGGCGCCAAATATGTCGTTGTTCGGTCACTTGACGAGTTTATCAATGTGGTGGAAGACTATTTGAAAGATGTATGATAACAATAAAAGATAGCTTTAAAGTTCCCTCAATCAAAGAAGTTGTCAAAGAGATAGAGCATATACCGAAATGTCCCCGAAGCGGGGAGATGAACATTTTGCATTTATACATGGATAGAAAGCGTTTATTTATTTCCGACAATTACAGCAGTAAAGAAAATGGTAGAAAAAGCAAAAAAGAAATCTTTCATTTTTAATGTTGAATGGCAAGAGATACTATTAGGTTACCCATCGGAGGTTAGACTTGAAGTGTACGATGCAATCATTGAGTATGTTGCATCGGGGACAATTTTGGAGCTGAAACCAATGGCTAAAATGGCATTCTCCTTCATTAAAAAAGAAATAGATTACAATACCTGCAAGTACAATGATATTGTGGCAAAACGAAGCGAAGCGGGGAAAAAAGCAATGAATAAACGCTACAATAAAGATGTAACAAATCTAACAAATGATAGCAAATCTAACAAATGCTATCAAGACGCAACAAATCTAACTGTTAATGATAATGATAATGTTAATGAATCTCCTAACGGAGATAAAGTAGATGCTTTTCTCCCGGAAATATCAGACAAGCCTCTGAAAGAATGTTATGAGGAATTATCCGCCAATAGTTCATGGATAGAAACCGTTGTAATAAACAAGAGGTCTGCCGGACATCAGGACTTTACCCTGGAACATTTCCAGGAATATCTCAAAAAATTCTTTGAAAAACTTCAAAATGAGGGAGAAATCCGTAAAAGCCCTAAAGACGGCATGGCTCATTTTGTTAGGTGGCTGGATATTGAACTCGGGAAATCCAAAACGGACATGTATAAGGCAGCGAACGAACAGTTATTGTTGTCTGTCAAAGAGGATAAGAAAGGGTACTACCAATTCTTGTCGTACATCAAGAGGCAAGCTTCTTATTGTTTTTCAAATATGCGGCTGCCTACCGAGGAAGAGTTCTTGCTACTACGGGGTAAATACGGGAATGAGATGTTTAAAAGCGCATTGCGCACCATTGAAGGCAGGTCAGACATACGTTCTAAATGGGATGTCTTGTATTATGCTGTCTTAAAACAAATTGAATATCAAAATGGAAGTTAATGTACAATTACGTGATGAGGAAGCAGAGAAAATCGTTCTCGGTACTATCATAGCAGAGCGTGATGCCATAGAAATGGTAAGGGACATCCTAACCGAAGAATGTTTCTATAATCCGTTCCATGCGGAGATATACAAGGCGGTGATTCAGGTTGTATCATCAGGGAATAGAGCTGACCTTGTTTTCGTAAAGGGTAAATTGGAAGAAAACGGGGTAAAGTTCGACATTGTTGAATACATGAATATTGTATCGTGTCATACATTCGACCTTTACCAATACGCTTCAAGACTTCAAGATTTACACATACGAAGGAAGTTTTATTCAATCGGACAATATCTTGTTTCCAACTCATACACTGAGGCAGAAGATATTGAAGATGTGGCAAAAAGGGTCAATGAAGATATGGCTTCATTGTTCAAATCGAGCAGTACCACCGTTTCTTCGATAAATGAAGGAATTGAAAATGTGTACAAAATGATTAACGAGAACCTATCCGGCAGCAAGCCACTGACTGGAACACCAACAGGATTTGAGAAGATAGACGCCAAATCCGGAGGATTGCAGAAATCTGATTTGATAATCGTTGCAGGTGAAACATCGCAAGGAAAAACCTCATTGGCAGTGTCTATGATGCGAAATGCGACCTGTTCGGATGCAAAGATAGCCATGTATTCAATGGAGATGAAAAAAGAGCAAATCGCAGCTCGTATTCTCTCTATGGAAAGTGGAGTACCAGCCAATCAAATCATGTATTCGAGACTTACCGATTCACAGATACAGGCCATTGACAAAGGGGTTGGAAATATTGCAGGGAAAAGCATATACTTTGACGACCGGAGTACATCAAACATAGACACGATTATATCCTCTATCCGTTATATGAAGATAAAGCATGATATTGACGGTGCCGTGATTGACTACCTGCAAATATTGAATGTCAACATGAAAGGTGCTAATAAGGAGCAGCAGATGGGTGATGTAGCGAGAAGATTGAAGAACTTGGCAAAAGATTTGGATATATGGATTATCGCCCTTTCCCAATTAAACAGGGACAATCTTAATCCGGTTCCCACTCTTGCACGACTTAGAGATAGTGGACAGATAGCGGAAGCTGCCGATGTGGTTATTCTCATATATAGGCCGGAAGTAAAAGATAAGCCTTATCCGGATGAGTTTAAGAATGTAAGCACAAAAGGTACTGCTATGATTGATATTGCCAAAGGGCGTAATATCGGATTACTGAAATTTATATGCGGTTTTGACGCATTGACAACCAGATTCTATGATTTGGATTATGTACCAATCGGTAACATGAATGAATCCATCCAAGAGGAACAGCCTTTCTAACAGAGTATAATGGCAAAGAAAAAAGAACCCCTCTCTCCCGTCCACTGCCGCCAATGCTCATACGCCAAAGACTTTATCGGAAACTCAGCCTCTGTAAGGCTAAAGGTCATAGGGTATGCGCATGTGACAGATACGGCAGGATATGTGAGAATTTTAAGAAAAAATGATAATGGATATAGAACTTGAAAAGAAAATCGAACAATTGGAGCAGCAGCGTGACAATGCAATGCGCATACGCTGCCCGTTGGTGGCAAGGAAGTATCAGCGCATGATTGATGAACTTGCAACAGAGAGCAGAAACAAGAGTATGAACAAGGCAGAACAGGCAAGGCAATGACTACCGACACGGCAAATCAGATAATCAGCAAGTATGAGAGCCTTGTAGTTCTGTGCACCTACAACATACTGCTCACAAACGACATCTGTTGCGGGCAGGTTATCGAGTGTCTGCATGCAATGAAGAGAACGCCTTATTACAAACAGGCATTCAAGCGGTATTTGAATGATGCCGATAAAGCAAGAAAGGAATACGAGCGTACTGTAAACAGCGTTATCGGTTCAGACCGGAGCGAATTTTTCGCCGACTGCAACGACAAGTACACGGAAGAAGTGAACAAGCACGTGGATATGTTGTATTGGCAGTTCAAGCAGGCTCTTGACGATAACGGCATATCCCATTCCGCAGAGATTGCAAGGTTCGAACTTGCAAGGACATTGTGTGATTACGCCTGCATCCAGTTTGACGAAAGGATTAAAGAACTTCGGAAGAAAGATGCACGGTTCAACGGATTTACGTTGGAATATTTGAAGCTTTCCAATGTAGCAAGGGTGATGAACCTTGCTTCCGATAGTTTGAAAATCGGGGAAACGGTCAATATGAACACAGAGCGGTGCACGGCGGCGTTTGATGTGCTGGTAAGAAAACTGTCGGATGCCGATAATATTGCCAATGCGATAAAAGTTTAGTGAGATGAAACCTATTTATAACCTTATAATTCTCCTCATGGACTGGCTCTCGGTAGAGGTTGGAAAGGATGAGGAGTGGTTCTGAATCAAGACATCATGGTGCAAGATGTGTGTTTCGGAAGACAATCGGGAACGAATTAATAATAATCGAATTAAAAATAATCTATATGATAATAGCATGGTTTTCTTGCGGTGTAACATCCGCAGTAGCTTGTAAGATAGCATTAAGCCTGTATGATAATGTGCAGATTTACTATATTGAAACAGGTTCCGGGCATCCTGATAACACCCGGTTCCTATCTGATTGTGGAAGATGGTATAATCGCCCGATACATACTATCAGAAGCGATAAGTATCTCAACGTAGAGGATGTGTTGGCTAAGAAAAGATTTATTAATGGTCCTACTGGCGCAGCTTGTACATTTGAACTAAAGAAACAAGTCCGTTACAAGCTGGAAAAAGAGTTGGGAAATTGGGACGGTCAAGTCTGGGGATTTGATTTTGACCCGAAAGAGATTAACCGTGCCATTCGCCTAAAGCAACAATATCCGGATACAAAGCCGTTATTCCCGCTTATTGAAAGACAGATAACCAAAAAGGATGCAATGGGTATGCTATGGAAAGCTGGCATTGAAATCCCTGCCATGTACAAGATGGGTTACAATAACAACAACTGCATCGGTTGTGTGAAAGGTGGTATGGGCTATTGGAATAAGATACGGAAAGACTTCCCGGAGGTATTCAACCGAATAGCAGTAATTGAACGAGAAGTGGGTGCAACGTGTCTGAAAGACAAATCGGGAAAAATATTTCTTGATGAGCTTTCTCCTAACCGTGGAGAAATACCAGAAGAAATCATGCCTGATTGTTCTCTTATTTGCCAAATAGAATTCCAAGGAATAATAGACAGGCAGGTAGAGCGAGTTTTGAAAGGGGAAATTCACATTAATGACGTAACATGAAGAAAAGAATAGAAAAAAAGATGCAGAAACACCCGCACAGATACAAATTGCATCAATATTTGAAGTATGCCACCAATGGTGTTTCGCTCTGGCATATAAGGGTAAACTATACACGTTGTTAGACGATGGTAGAATTGTAAAGGAGAACAGTTGGTTATGAAGAATTTAATTGATGCCATTATAAAGAAATGGTTCTGTTGCCACGAGTGGGAATACTTATTTGAGAGGAGAGTTGAAGTTGTTGATGATTGGGGTAATAGCAGTTGGTACACCATCCGTCACTATTTCTGCAAGAAGTGCGGTAAATATAAGAAAATTAAAAGTCATTGATTATGAAACAGACAACTATCCCCGCTTTTAAATATTGGCTCCGGATACACGGCTTTCGCTTAGAATGGTTCGGTACCGGAACAAAAAAACAATCCAATCAAGATTAAATCAAAAAGAAAGAAATGAAAGAGTAAATATGGAATTAAAAGAATTGACATTAAAGATATGTGACATCTTCGGATGTAGCAGTATTACTACACTGCCTGATAAGGTTATGTTTGCTTTGTTTTCTCAGAATCCCACTTTGTATTTTGAGAAGTACAAAGAGTTATGCCCTGATTTGACTGTAGATTGGATGCAAAGGGTATATCAGTTCTACCACGCAGACAGAAAGGAAAAGAAACAAGATTATACACCTGTATCTCTTTCTAAGCTGGTTGCTTTTCTTAGCTATACACCATGCGAGAAAGTTGTGTACGATTGTTGCGCTGGTTCCGGTTCTCTGACTATTCAAAAGTGGTGCACTAATCCGGATTTAAAGTTTGTTTGCGAAGAATTGGATACGAATGTATTGCCTATCCTTCTGTTTAATCTTTGTATTCGTAATATTGATGCGACAGTGGTAAACAAGAATATTCTCACTGGTGATATTATCGCTTCATATAAGGTAATCAGAGGTTCAACATATGGAGTTATACAGCGTCCGATGTTTCCGGAAACAGAATTTCTAAAAGCTGATGTAGGCATTTCCAACCCGCCATTTAATTTAAAAGTTCCTGTATCTGAAGAAATAATCAAAGCTTTACCTCAGAAATACACTTGTAATTTTGCTTTCGTGGCGCATTGCCTGCAAAGGAGTGAAAGATGTGCGTTGATTCTTCCCAGAGGTGTGCTTACAAGCAAAGAAGAGAAAGAGTGCAGGAGATACTTTATTGAGAAGGGATGGCTGCAAGCTGCTATTTCTTTGCCGGAAAAGATGTTTGAGTCTACCTCTGTAGCGACTTGCATACTTTTGTTTGATAAGAAGAAAACGAGTAAAGATGTGATGCTGATTAATGCGGAGGGAATGAAATCTGTTGAAGTAAGAGAACAACGTGGAGAAGGTGGCGCTTCTCATTACAACCGCATCTATAAAAAGGAATTTAATACTTTTTCAGATGAACAGATTGCTGCTATATGCGAACTTACAGTAAAAGAACAGGATTCATTCTCTAAAAGGCTTTCAATCGAAGAACTGGAGCAAAAGGGATACAATCTTACTATTGGCTCATATCTGCCGATAGAATTAAAAGGAACTATTCATCGAGACTTCAACGCTATAATATCAGATATTAACCGTGTCATCAGAGAACGTAATGTTATTAAGGTGACAGTTAATAAGGTATGGGCTGAACGTCTTGGACTTACAGAAATTATAAAAGATTGCGAATCATCCAATGAAGTAGTGAAAGCTATGAATGAAAGTTTTGCATCATTCAAGAATTACGAAGTAAAAGAGAAAATTATTGAGAATAAGTATATTCAATCTTCCAATAGTAAAGTATTTTGTATTGAGAATACTGATAAGGAAATATTGTCAAGCATCATGCCTTTCTTTATGAATATGTATAAGCAGCATATTTATTACCTAAATAATGAAGAGAATAGGCTTCTTTCCGAACTTAGAGATTCAATGCTGCCATTACTTATGAATGGAGAATTGGCTTTTAAAGATTAACGTATAACTAACAGTGATATGAAACAGACAATAAAAGAAGCTGCAAGGGAAGCAATTCATAAGCATTATAATTGTAATGAAACCTATCCATGTTCAGAACGTGAATATTGCGAACATTGTAACGGTCATAATACAGCATTCGATTGTTGCGAATGTGGTGCAGATGAATTTAAAGAAGGATTTATTACTGGCGCAGCATGGCAGGCAAAGCAATCTCCGTGGATAAGCGTTGAGGAACGGTTGCCGGAAGAGTTAAAAAGCGTTTTAGTTAGGTCTGAGTATGAAGGCAAGAGCCTTTATGAAGTCGCTTTTATTATAAATGGGAAATGGAAATGCCGTAATGGTAAACCCACCCATTGGATGCCTATCCCCTCTTTCGATGAGATACTTGAAGCCAACAAGGATGTGTTACAACGATTAAAATAATATGAAATGATAGAAATTAACAAAATATACAATGAAGATTGCCAGGAAGGAATTAAACGCATTCCTAATGCAAGTATAGACTGTATTCTCACTGACCCACCATATCTATACCTAAAGAATCAGAAGTTAGAACGTCCGTTTGAAGAACTGTATTTGTTTGCTGAATTTAAAAGAGTACTTAAGCCGACTGGATTTGTAGTTATATTTGGAAGAGGTACTTCTTTTTACCGATGGAATACCATAATGGCGGATTTAGGTTTTATATTTAAGGAAGAGGTTATATGGGATAAATCATATATTACCTCTCCTTTATTACCTCTACTAAGAGTACATGAAACTATTAGTATTAGCAGTTTGGGCAAAGGATGTATCAATAGGGTTAAAATCCCATATATAGAAGCAAAGCACGGTGATGTCAATTCTGTATTACAAGATGTAAAAAGATTGAAAGTTATATTGCATAATCCTATATCATTAAAGGCAGTTGAAGATTTTCTTATTAACAATGTCGCTTCTTATAATCTTGACAGAGTTAGCAGGTATAACGTATCGGCTCAACCGGGATTTAAAAATGAGGATAGATGCGCTGCGGTAGCCAGAGCCATGAGTAGTGGATGCACAGAAAGGTCGATAATAAGAACAGATTTGCATAAAGATAAAAAAGCAGGCAAGCAAGGACTGCATGGAGATATGAAAATCGGAGATAGGTCGTGTAATGTTATGTCATCAATGCAATGTGGAATGAATGAAAAGTCCATTGTTAAGGTAGTGCGCGACCATCACAACGCAATACATCCCACGCAGAAGCCTGTTAGATTACTTGAACGTTTATTAGCATTAACTACGAAGCCTGGTGATGTGGTATTAGACCCTTTTGCTGGTAGTTGCTCAACCGCTATTGCCTGCATTAACACTAATCGGAAGTTTATAGGATTTGAGATTGATAAAGAATATTATGAATTAGGAATGAATAGGTTGAAAAAGGCTTTATCAGAGCCTAAGTTAGCAATGTAGAGATGAACGATTAAAAGAGAAAGGAGATTGATTATGGAAAGATTGAGTAAACACGGATACAGAGAAGTAAAGAACTATATTCATAACGAACTAAAGTTGACTAAAGAGGATATAAAGGAAATTATAATTCCAATCGTGAAAGAGGAAGTTAAACGTATCTTTCATAACACCTATGGAAATGATGTTGATGTAGAGAGGTGGATTCGCTGCATGGTTTCTGACGAAATACAAAGGCATGGTGATTACTCTATGTTGAGGAATTTATGTAGGGAAGCAATTAAGGAAGAGATAAGTAATGTATTGTCAATTGATATAAGTATTAAAAAGAAAGAGGGGTAAAATATGCAGAACGAAATTTTTTGGAATGAAAATACTCGTTATGAGATTTATAATCCATATAAAGAACACATTACAACAGGCGCTACCGTAAGCGAACTGATTGAACACTTTAAAGTATGAAGAAAATAATTATCATTTTGGCAACAGTTGCACTATTCGGGTGCAATAACCCTGGAGAATACCCTATAGAACACCGTACAAGAGAGGGAAGCATAACTTATCTCAATGATAGTATAGTAGTCATTTGCACCAGCATAGAGGGACTTGGCAACTACGAAACGAAGATTATTAATTTGAAAAGACAATAGCCATGACCGAAGAACTTGTGACATTAGAGACAGCAAAGCTACTGAAAGATAAAGGGTTTGATTGGAAGTGTGAACACCTAATAGACCGCAATAAGGTTATTACAAAATATGACCTTCCGCAAAGTGTGTCGTGTTGTACGGAAATAGATGACGAACCAGTTGAATTTTTGTGTCCAGTATTGTATATCGCCCAAAAGTGGCTGCGTGAAATAAGAGGTGTGTATGTATATGTAGAACCTGTTATTGGGAAAAGATGGAAGCTTTCTTTTTGTGATTTCAATGTTCCAACAGAAGAAAGCGACTGGATGGAGAACGAAATAAACAAAGGGAATGGCTATAAAGTATATGACACCTACGAGGAAGCACTGGAAGCCGGGATACAAGAAGCGTTAAAACTTATATGAGAAGATTTATATATATACTGGTTTCTATCATTATATCATATCTAATTTGTGTACATGAGTATAATACGTGGAATTTCATTGTTGGGTTAGAGCCTTCACAAGCTTGCGAAAGATTAGCCAAATACGCTTTTTATTTCGTGATATGGTATTGGGTTGCGAAAGCTGTTGATTTGTTTAATGATTAACGAATAAAAGTATATAACTATTATGAGCAAAGGAATTTACACAAAAGAAAATGTAGGTAATGGTGTATTCATCTTTACCGTCAATAAGAATTTTGTAGAACCTAAATTTTGGGGACTGCATGAAGAAAACGAACAGGCACAATGTGTAGTTATTATCCATGATGGCAATGCTTTATTCTTCTATCCGGAAGATATGGATAATGATACCCATATTCTTCTTGATTGGGAGAAAGAGCAAACAGGGAAGATATATCCAACTACAGAAGAAGGCATGAAGGATACTGATGGAATAGGTAATACCAAAGCATTGGCTGCATCCGAAAGCGAAATTGCTGAGAAAGTCATAGCATTGGACTTATGTGGATTAAGTTGGCACATTCCGACACTACAAGAGAGTGTCTTAGGGCATGAACATGAGATTATGCTGAAGGCAGCCTTAACTATCTGCGGAAAACAACCAATGAAAAATGAATGGTATTGGTGTTCTACAAGAAAAGCAAACAAACGCATTTTTATTCTCGATTGGCTCGACGGTAGGTATGACTACAACTATCAGGACAATTATAATTGGGTTCGCCCCGTGTCCGCTGCCTCTCTTAATTCACTTTAACCTTATAAATGATTATAACTATGGCAAAAGTATTTATAACAAAGTATGCCTTAACAAAAGGTATTAAAGAGATAGAAGCAGATATTATTAGAAGTAAATTTGGAAATGAAGAATATGTAATTGATGATTCATATTCTTACTTCCTAAGGAAAGACGCATTTACCGATAAATCCGAAGCGTTGAAAAAGGCGGAAGAAATGAAGATTAGGAAAATCGCTTCTCTTCGTAAGCAGATTGAGAAACTTGAGAAATTGTCTTTTAAAGTAGAGGAGATTTGATTATGGGACAAGAAAGAAAAATCGGAGAGGTATTTGAATATAATGGAGAAAAAATTATCGTGAAAAAAGATGGCGATATTATGTGCGAATGCGATAAGTGCTATTTTGATGGTAAACCGGGATGCAGTGATTGTCGTTGCATTTCTTATACGAGACAAGATAAACAAGATGTGCACTTTGAAAAAGTGGAGGATTGATTATGAAAGCAAACCTAATATTTTTTCTTGCGATATTCATCGTATCGGCATTATTCATCGGTCACTTTCGACTGACATTCTCACCGTTCAGTGTATCCCTACCCTATTGGCATAGAACTTTAGGAGTAGTTCTTATCGTTGCAGGATGCTTGGTCTACAATATAGGTGAGCATATATCCGGTTACAAGAAGGGGTTGGATGAAGGCATGGAGATTGTTTTGAAAGAGTTAAAAGAAAGATACAATGAAGAAGATAATGTTCAACGATAAATACAGTCTAACCCAGGCTGTATTGGATGGTCGGAAGACTATAACGAGAAGGGTCTGCAAGTATGACAGACCAAATGAAACTTATGATATTGTATTCCCCGTTTTTGAACCAAATGATTACGATAATGACGGGAACATAGTATCTCCATTAAATTATGCTTTTGGTTGGAAAAACGACAAAGGAGACTTTACGGGTTGGAATATTCCAAAATATAAAGTCGGTGAAGTTGTTGCCATTGCGCAATGTTACAAAAGTTTAGGTATGAATCCCGAAATCGCACTTCATGATAAAGACGGAATAGGATTTTATACTAAAACAAAATTTGCACCCGGTTGGAAAAACAAGTTATTTGTCCGCGCTGACTTCATGCCCCATCACATCCGTATTACCAACATCAAAATCCAAAGGCTTCAAGAAATCTCTAACGAAGACTGCTTGAAAGAAGGAATAATAAAAACTATTCATAAGTCCGCTGACGGTGAATGGGGAAGATATTATTGGCATCATGGAGTTACGCGTTCCAATTGTCCTTATGGGCAATACAAGGAATATAGTAATCCATTAGAAGCTTTTGCATCCTTAATAGATTGCGTTTCTGGCAAGGGTACGTTTAAGAGTAATCCCTATGTCTTCGTTTATGAATTTGAACTGATTGATTAAAAACGAGAAAAGATATTGATTATGAAACGTGAAATAAAATTCAGAGGGAAAAGTACTGATACGGGGAAATGGATATATGGATTTCTCTCTTTTTTCTATACTGCCGGAAGGAACGAAAACGGACTTATCCTCACAGACAAGGCAAAGATATATTCTCCGGAAGACTGCCGGTGCGATGACGTATGGGCTGAAACTGTTGGGCAGTTCACCGGCTTATGTGATAAGAACGGTGAAGAAATATACGAAGGTGATATTGTTGAATGCAACGGAGATATATGCAAGGTTATGTACAGTAATCATTATGCCGGATTTGCGCTTGATAAAAAAGGTTGGCTATATCTCCACTTCTTTGGAGAAGCATTTAGTAATAAAGATTGTCTTGTTATTGGCAACATACACGATAACATTGAGTTATTGAAATAAAACAACCATGAGTAAATACATGAATTGGGAACTCTATGATAAACCGCCTGAAGGCTTCTCCATTGACAAGCATACTGGTTCTCCTTTGACCGGATACGACTTTTACACAAACGGGAAAAGCGTCTTAAACGGAGGAGTAAGAATTCTTGTAAAAGCTATGAATGTTCATGTTAACAACATAACAGACAACCATCACCCCGTGAAAAAATCTATCCCCAATAGCAAAGAACCTAAACAAGACCCGATGATTAACCGTAATGTGCGTCAACGGGTAAATGTCTTTGCACGCGAGAGGTTTAAAGTAAAGCTGCTACAAGAAATAGAATTTGATTTAATGGTGTGTCAACTCGAAGGCTGGAGCATGGAAAGCTACGTCAATGAGCTTAAGCAATTGATTGATGATGTTTATCGGAGAATGGTTAAGACAAAGAAAAGGAATATCGAGACTACCAGTAACCCAAAACTTGAATTTAAAGATGAATGAATTATATATACCTCCACAGCGATTAAACCGCAACCCTATTAACGGGCGGTTTTTGAAAGGAAGTATCCCCCATAACAAGGGGAAGAAATGGGATGATTACATCCCTTCGCATAAAAGGGAAAGTATGATTAAAGGATTAGCTTTAGGGAGAACGGGAAACCCTAATATAGCGGGCTGCAATGCAAAGAAAGTAGTAGCTATAAAGAGCGGACGGTTACAAGGTGTTTTCCAGTCCTCTAACGATGCGGAACGAAAGACTGGCATTTGCGCCCGTAATATCAGGAATTGCTGTTCCGGAAAGCGTAAACACGCTGGCGGCTATCAATGGTTTTGGGAAAGCGATAATAGTTGGTGTGAATTAATTATAAATGAATAATATAACCATGAGTAAATTAGAGCACATCGCCACAATTGATTACTGCTACTGGAGATTAAACAAGCTCAAAGAACAGCTTTCCAAGCCTAAATCGACTATGGAGCAGTTGGTTGATAAAGCCTGCGGTTATAATGAAGTAGAAGAAGTGAAAAAGGAAGCTATAACCCTTTTGGAACAGATTGTTGAAAGTAAAAAGGCTATCGGTGTAAATTATTCGGGAGATAGCAAGTTCCTTGATAAATTAAAGAACAAAGAAACGCATGAGTAAACTATACAAAGCAACCCTCTTCGGCAAATCATTCATTATAGGATGGTTCAGCCATGCGGACAAGTGGTATCATAAATTTAGTATAATAAAATAATGGATATAACAGAATTAAAAATCGGTGACCGGGTGAGAATAAAACTCCCGTCACCACAAGGAGAAAGACTTTCCATACCCATGCAGGTAATAGGGATGCTTTCTAGTTTCAACAATCCAAGCCCTAAAGATACGGTATATCTTGACTTTGAAGGAAATGAGGGAGATATATGGGAAGAAGAAGTACAAAATTTAGTGTTTTCAGACAATGAAGAGAAGTCATGAGAAGAGCAGACAGAATAATCAGAGACAGACATTCCCGCATCCCGGACAAATACAAGAAGATTGACACTACGGTCAACGGGGATGTAGAAAGCCTTGCCGAACAACACAAGGAAGTGGAAAGAAGGCTATTCCCTCTACGCCTTAACAAGACCACTGTTATTTACGTCACAAAAGACAAACAGAATGAAGCATATGCAGCGAAAGCACGTAAACGGATGGGGATAACAGAGCCTAAGAAACCTTTCGTTGACCCACTTTCGGAAGAAAACATTACCAAGTTGTACAAGGAAGAAAATATACAGCCCCGCAGAATGGCAGAGATGCTGAATGTAAGTGTAAGGACGATATATCTAAGGTTGGCTAAGTATGGACTTACAAAAGTTAAATGCAGATAGTAAACTTACAGGCATACAGATATAACCCTCACCAAAACGGCAAGCGGTATAACCCAATGGAGAATCCGTTCAAAGCGTTCTAAACGTTCCATTGGATAACCCGGAAAAGGCGGCAATAGTCCATGTAAAGGACATTGTCCGCCAATTCAAGCAGTTCATCTATGTAATCCCTTTTTCGCATCACGTTCAAGTTTTCTACGTTGTTGGCGGTTTATACCATTTGCCGCGGCAAGGCTGTTCAGCGTCTCTTTCTGTTCGGGAGAAAGCATGTTATATACTTCTTCCCGGGATTTGCCTGATAAAATGGCTTGTACTATTTTCCACATAAGCTACGTCTGCAATGTTCACACAAAAATTTCTTCGCTACCGGGAACATCTTCTGTCCCACATATCCGCTAAGGTACTGCGCCTCTTCCCCGTATGGGTCGATGCCGAACGCCCGTGAGATATGCCGGCATAGATGCCCCTTTTCATGGTCGAAAGAGTTTTGAAACTCTGCCGGGGAAGAAGTAAGGGCTATAACCATTACGGTTTGCCTGTTTCGGATATTGGAGTAAGTGATACCCGTATTCAGATTGCAGGAGCGCATGTTCTTATAGGCATTCACCAAATCCAGCCCCCTGCATCCAACCCGCTGAAGGTCGGCGATGATACGGTCGGTATAATAGCAGTCCACCGCATAATATACCCTTACTTCCCAATCATAATCCGGTATGTAAAATTCCTGTATTATCATAGGCTACATCATCTGTTCCCACATGATAGGATTGCCGGAGCCTATGCAGTCGGCATAGAACCGAGTGAAAGGCATTCCATTGTAAGCGTCCACATCATCTATGTAATCCTTAATGAACAATGCGAGATGGGCTTCGTCAGTGATAGAACTTTTGTAGTAATCCGACTTCGCCATGTTTGCCACGTAAACACTGTCGTACCCTGCATCCTTCTCCAGGTTTACACTGTACTTTTTCAGAAGCTCCTCTACCTGCTCTTTGCTGATTGGCTCCAGCTTTTCTTCTTTACCCGTAGATTTATTTTCCATCTTCATGCGGGAAACAGCCCATAGGCACATCTTCTTGCTGAAATGCCATCCGTACTGGCTGAGATAGTCAGCCATTGCAGGCGGTATTCTGTCGTATGTATCTAATCTTTGTTTCATATTTTCCTGATTTTAAGTGATTGGCAAAAGAGGGGAATAATCCCCTCTCCATTACATGAACTCTCCGTTGGCGCGTCTGCGTCTGCGTTCGCCCATATCATCACCGTAAGGCTGTGAATCGCGGCGTTCGTTGTAAACCGGATATTCCGGGAAGTAACCCGGCATACGGCGTTCTCCCATATCTGAGCCGCCGCTATAACTTCCACTGCGTGAACCACCGCTGTTACGATAGCCCATTTCACCGCCCTGCATCTCACGCATGGCTTTCTCGTAACCATAACGGCAACCCTCTCTATAGGCTTCTTCCATAGGATTACCGCCTCTCATACCGAAGTCACGGTCATATTCTCCGCGTCCTTCTTCCAATATTTCCCACATTCCCATATTATTTCTTTGTTTTAGATGTTTCAGCCACTCCGAGTTGTTCCATAAGCCGTTTGTTCAAATCCATAAGGTCGGACATGTTCTTGCTCATTTCCGCCATTTGCCCTTTCAGGGAGGATATTTCCTGTTCCTGACGTTGTTTCTCTGCAAATTCGGGGTTCAAGAGCGTCAGCATCTTGTCACATCCCGCAATGACAGAATTGTGGAAGTCCATGCTATTGATAATGTCTATGCTTTTCTGTTTCATAGAAGCGACCTCGTTGTTCATCGCATCACGAGAGCATGACACCACGATATTGCCGTTCTGCCCGAAGTCGGCTATATCCATGCCGGCAGGTAGATTTTGGAAAGTAGTGTTCTGCCCGTTGATACAGACAACGACATCCACAACCATTTCCATTTGGGGCAACTGTCCCATAGGGGATGCCATAGGATATTTCGGCTTGGGAGCGGAAACGCTGACTACCGGACCGTATTCGATAAACGGATTAGCATCCTTATGAAGTATATACAACTGGTTATTGGTACGAAGTGATTGAAACATATTGGTTTGATTTTAAAAGGGTGTGGCTATTTCCATTTTGGAAACAACCACAAAGCCCCATGTTAACTACTTGCTCTTTTGAGCGGTTGCTTCTGCTGTCGGAGTCGGTGTCGATGCGGTTGTCGGACGATACCCACCGTTGACAAGGAACAGCTCATTGGTGTACTTGTTATAGTGGATTTCGTAGATGCCCGTTCCGGCAAGGTTGCCGACAGTCACCGGCTCATTGTTGTAAGCCAGCAACGGTCTTGTATCCCCGTTAGTCCCTATCAGTATCGGGAGTGTAGCAGTCGTGCCGGCAGGTATCGCCTGGCGGAGACTGACATAGAAACCGCCTACATAGCTTCTGTTACGGAACGCATGGTTAGGAAGTTCCAAAGTCACGTTCTCCGTGCCGACTGTTACGGCTACCGTAGGAAGGGTATTGAAATTAGCCCTTCCAATAGTAGGGAACAAGAAAGGAAATCCTGTAAAAAAGTTAGGCCACATAATTACCCCCTTTCTTACCGGAATTAACCCCAGTAGTTGTTACAACCACAACCGCCACGTCCATACATTGCATCACCGGCGTAAGCACCGAAAGCCGCAGCACGGAAACAATCTGTGTTGATGGCTTGAATATTAGGGTAGACAACCGGAACAGTGTTAGGCATCTTGCATTTTATTCCATCGACATCGGACTGCAATGCCTGCAAGCCTGCTGCCAAAGGAGCAATCTGTTGTCCTACTGAATTCAGGATAGTAGCATTCTGGTTACGTTGGGAGATTTCAGCAGTCAAAGTGGCTTTTTCTGCTGTAAGAGCCGCAATCTTGTCCTGCAATGCCTGGTTCTGCATAGCGTCCAACTTAGCAAGGATAGCATTGGTATTGGCGGTCGCACCGTCACGCAATGAAAGAGCATTCTGATTGGCCGTGTTGACAAGCGCGTTGGTCTGATTGCACATCGCAAGCTGGTTCTCATAGCCCATTGTGGTAATGGCGTTCTGAGTCTTGCAGCAGCAATCTGCAATCTGAGTAAGAACAGCCTGATTTCCGGACTGGAATGCGTTGATGATTTGCTGGCTTGACATGCCCACCTGATTGCCCACATTGGCGATAAGTCCCTGGATGTTGCACAGGGCGCTCTGTAACTGTTGGGTAGAGCAGTTCAAAGAAGAAGCAAGCTGGTTGATGGCATTGCCATTGCCCTGAATGGCTGACATCAGGTATTCACGACCGACATCACCGTTAAGCTCAGCAGGCAGACCGCCACCATTGCCAAAGCGGTTGCCGAAGCCGTTGCCGCCCCAACAGAACCACAAAAGGATAATCCAGATGAACCACCACGAGCCGCCCCATTGGTCTTGGCTGCCACGTCCCTGGTTCAGTAAAGCGAGAAGTCCGGGGTCTACACCCTTACTTCCCATCAAGTTGGGCAACATAGCCATGATGTCTAATTTGCTTCCGCCACCATTTCCGTTGTTCCCGTCTTGATTGAAGACATACGTTCTTTCCATAGAGATTTATATTTTGTATTACGGTCAAAATCAACCGCATCACAAAAGTATAAATACCGGTACTGCCATGAAATCAGTTGTTTCCCAACGCTTTCCTAATGTTTTCCCAATATATTCTCAACATTTTCCCGCCTTCCATACGTTCTTGGAAATTGGAAATCATGTAGTTTATCGCGCGTTTGGTCTTGTGAATTTTAGGAGCTATTTGTGAAGGATACATTCCCCTTTCAACAAGCAACTGTACAAGCAGATAGCGGGCGTCTACGGTTTCCGTATCCTTATCCGAAGATAGTATTCGGCTGGCGGGTATTTCGGTCTCCTGCGCCACTAGATTGATTGTTTCGGCAAAGATTTCTGACTTACACATAGTTTTTCTGAATTTTATATTTATCTTTGCCCTGCCACATAAAATATTTGATTATATACGAACAAAGCATAAGATACCGTGTTGAAGATATTAAAGCCTCCAACGTGCGGTGTCTTATGCTTTTTTCAAATTTTTATGTGGCAATAATTATTTGAACGTTGGGGGCTTTCTTTTTACTCTAAGCCCCCGAAAGAGTGTCAGCTACAAGTCAACTTCTACATCGTTAATTTCTTTCTTACCATACAAATAGATTAATATATAATTTTCTCATAAATGTGTATTTTCTATATATAATTTTTATAAGAATGTGTATTTTGTGGGATTTTGATGAATTATTGTTGCTTAATCCAATAAGTTTACCTCTATTATATTGCTAAAATTACCATTGCCACAAATTATAACTCACCCCACCACCTACATAGAAACCGCCCGGATAACCATACCCAGCCTGCAACCCTAATCCCCAACGTTTCTTCTTCGACTTAATGGGTACCGGATGATAGACGTCATTCGTCACCGTCTGATAAACCGTCTTCGGATACACAGTCATACTATCCAGCCGTGGGTCTACATACCCGCTCACCACCGCATGATACAAGCTATCTTCATACACAACCCGTTTGCGGTGAAGCAAGGTATCACCTATACGCACTGTATCATTCGGCAATATCTGCCAAAAGACCGCTATCGGTGCGGAGATAAGAACCGTGTCAAGTTTGACAACCGTCTGTATCTTTGTTTCGGTACGGATTTCTGCCGGTAAAGGCTCGAGCGGGCGGAGCCAAGCCGCCACACAAGCGATGGCCAGTAATACAACTAATAGCCAGGGTATTTTTTTCATAACCTCAACAAATAATGATTTACAACCATACCAGCACATATTGCGGCAACTCCACACAGTAAGTCTGCTTTGTTCCATTTGCCGTTATAGTAGTGGCAACGGTCGCTATTCTCCTTGATAAAGAGCATCAGCAGTGCAGTGCTGCCACCGAATACTATGGCGGTGGATAGATAGACCACCGCACCTAAGATGTTATTTCTCATATCTTATCCCAGTTTTGTTTTAACCAGTTTATCTCTTCTTCGGTGAAGCTGCGGTCGGCGACTATGATGGTGCCATGGCAGCCGATATATGGTTCATTAAGTCTGTTATTGTTCAAACTAATACCGCCAATAAGTAATTGATTAGTATCTATTTCATTGCCTGCAATTAAATCTTTATCATTATATTTTTCTTTTGATTGAACAATTATTTCTTTTTTATTAGCAACAAAAGTGATAGTATTATATGAACCAAAGTTTTCTGCATATAATTTACGATATTCAATAGCAAAGGCTCCTTTATTTGCTTCTATACGTTTGGAAGCAAAACAGGAATTATCACCAATTTCAAACCACGTCCTTTCCGCCATCACCGTGTAATCCGTTAATATCGGGAAGCCGTAGCACACTGCGTACATCTTGCCGTCGTAGCAAAGCTGGTCGGGGTGGTCGGGGATTTGGGTGATGGTAAAAACACTTGTGCCTGGCGTTAATCTATAACCAATTTGATAATCATTACTAACCTTAATAGATGTAGGCAATTCATTCTCACCCTCGACAATATTAATCTCCTTTCTACCATTTTCAGTTGCATATTGATACGTAAGAACATTATCTCCTAACCCTATTACTTTTATCTTATATGAAGGGATTTCGGCTGAATTGGCATATTGAATAAATAGATAATCAGTTGCATTAGGAGTAACTTTAACAACATCAGGTTTTACCTCTGTTTGAACTGAACTTTTTCTATATGAGGTAAAATCAACCTTATAAAGCCCCATTCCGCTATTCAGCTTCCCCTTGCCACCGTACAGGTAGGCGTGGTTGCCGTTGCCGCTAAGGTCTTTTAGAATAGAAGTAGGAAGTTGCTCAATAGTAGTTTCTTCTGTTACTGTTTGAGGATTGCAGTAAAAACCAAAATTCTTTTGAGCTTTAATGCTGGCAGGTAAATGATAGATACCACTTCTATTAATAGTAATAATACCCGTTGTACCATCTTCCTTGTTATATTGGTATCTTATAACAGCATTACCTGTATATTTAATATCAAATTCAGCAATAGAATTTCCGAAACCTTTATAAGTGACATTATATTTTAGTTCTGTACCAGCAGCAATAACTATTTTCTTTTGAGTAGAAGTAACTCCTGTGTTTTCAATTTTCCATTTAGTAAAATCGTCGGCATAACTTTCAATAACATCGAAATTCGTCATACCCTGCTTACAATAAGGAGAATACCAAGCAACTATACTTTCCTTAAACCAATCTGGCTGTTCAGGTTCAGGCGTACCAGGTATATACCATTCACCTAATACTACAGCTCCTATATTGGTATATTGGCTAATGCGTATATGTTTACCTTTAAATAAACCAAAATCAACCTAATTAGTATCCTATACTACATTTAATGTAGGAGTTGAAGTTAAGACTTTGGTTAAATCATTTATAATAAGCTACCCAGTAATATTAGCAGGTTCAATATAGGAATCTCCCTTCTCTATATGATACAACTAAGGAAATACAAAGTATGCCTAAGGATTTATAAATAAAGGCTGATATAGGATTGTTTTCATAGCGCTAGTACTTGTTTACGTAATCTCCCTTCTCTATATGATACATGAACCCAAGAGAAGTTTGATTCATTTATTAACTGATCAAATGGAAGATTATCCTTAATATAGTTGAATAACTTCTCATTTTCTGTCTTACTACCTACAGTAATATCAGCTGCTTCGCCGTATAGGTGCTAACTCTTCTTAGCTTTACTACCTACAGCCTTATTTAAAGCCTCACAGCGATACCCTGAGTTAACTTTGATAGGTTTACCATACCATTCCCTTAAAGGGTCTAAAACAGCCTCTATTAGCTTCTACAGCTTTAATACTCCTTCATCAGAAGGAGTATTGTCTATACCGTTAGCTTTTGCTGTAGATGACTTTGTCATTTCCTCAATTGTAAAATATTTCATTATTTCTATTGTTTACTGTGTAATATAAAATACTGATACTAGATAAAGTTCATGTGTTTGTGAGACAGTTAGTAAATAGTTTCCAGCTTGTGCATTTAAATGTTCATCAGGAAAAATCCATTGTGAATTATTGTTTTTAGAATCACCTTCTGAATGAATCATTCTGAATTCTAAATTTGTTTGTGTAATTACATCTATTGGAGTAGTGTCATAATAAGATTTTGTCCATACATCTTTAGGATTAAGTACTACTGTATCATCATTTATCTGTATAGTTTTAGATGCAATGCTACCATTTATTATTACAATACTCCTTTTATTTTCCAATGGAAAGTCATATGAGAAATGGGGGGGGGTTGGCAGATTAGCAACAAACTCAGCTTTTGTCATACATTCATTGTTAGGTACAACACTGAATCCTTCTGCATAAGCTTCTGACTTTGTAATTAATTCGTTTGTAGGTTCCATAGTAATTTATTTAGCTAAAAGGATTTGCGTCTTGTGACAGATATATATATGTAGTTTCACCCATAGCTGTAACCGCTATTGTTGCTGTACGCGTCATATTTGTTTGATTATTACTTAAAGGCATTACACTCAATATTCCTCTATCTAACCTTAACACTTCAAAGAATTGAGTTTGACCGGTAACTTTGGTTGTATAATTATATGTATAATCCTAAACATTCTCACCAATAGAAAACTTATTAAGAAGATACGTCGTACCGTATCTTAACTGAATATCTCTTTGTGTAGTACTATTATGCTACCAATTTTCAGCTAATGAATCAGATGTTAATATTGGCCTTTCAGAGAAATTTAATGTGATAGAAGCCTAATCTGCCAATTCATTTGAATCTGTTGTACAAGCGTGAGTAAGTTTACGGTTTATTTCAGCTCTAGTAGGACATTCATTAGAATGAGGAACACTTAAGTATTGTATATATTTGGTTGGTATTCTATTATAAATTTCTACCCAAGATTGCATTTCCATTCTTCAACTCCTCCACTTGTTTCTTTAAGTCTTCAATTTCTTGCTTAAGTAGTTTAATACCTTCTACTGCTACTACTCCTAACATACAGTAATCTACAGATTTCATACCATCACTGTCTGTATTAACTATTTCAGCAAAGTTATTCTCTAAATCCTATGCAACAGTACCTATCTGGTGTTTATCATGCATATCAAATTCTACAGTAGGTATATTACATATTTGATCTAATGTGTGATTTAATGGAACTATATTAGATTTTAATCTAACATCGGATTCTTTAAAGAAGCCTGAAGCATGTATTGCACCAAAAGCTCCATCTGCACCGGCTTGACCATTACCTACGTATACTGCCTTGGCCGAAGTTACTGAATCATATCTAGATCTATAGTTAATCCATACATAGCTTCCGATACTATCATTTGCAAAGTTAAACTCATTATCATGCACTATTTGTAAATTTTTAACTTCTCCAAATAGATCATTTTCAACGTATACAAAGAAGTCTTTTATATCTCCTTGTGTATCCTTTATAGAGTATGTGTTATATCCATCTAATACTTCAGAGGAATGTGCAGTCATTTTTAAGTCTGCGTAATCACTAGTATAAAAATAATTAGCACCTCCTCTAAGATATATATAGAATGTAGAAGTCTGTGTAGTCTAACGCATTTCTCCAACTGCTGTTTCTCCTCCCCAATCTCCATACCAATTATTTAATTTATTTCTAGCATATACATATTGCCCATATCCATTTCCAATAATTGTCATATCAATATGCAATACAAAACCTCCATTATTTGTAGCCCAAGATGGTTTAGGGCTTATTCCCGCAGAATCATTATTCAAGCTATTCCAAATTATTAAATTACAAGGAGGTACAATACTATTAGGGTCAGCAGTAAATGATACAGGATACCAATGATTTTCATCAAAGCCTTCACCTACTAATGATACTGATTTACGTCTATCTCTATCTTTAGATAGAACGTACATATCGTTCACATTTTCTACGATGAATAAATTACTATCAGTATTATCACTATCAATTACAGTTACTCTTCTACAAGTTCTTTGATTACCATCTGATATATAATAATTATAAATAAAATGCAGTTCATATTGAGTATTATCTATATTTTTCCAAGCATTTACTCCTGATAACTGTATACAGTTAGTATCTGGAGTGTCTTTAACGTGGAAAAAATATCGAGTATGTGTTTTTAGTATATCATTAACTATAGATCTAAAGTTAGCAGAACCACCAAAAACTGAACTTATATCACTAGAAGCTCTATCTTTTTCATGATTTACAATATTAATAATATCTCTAATATCTTGTAATTCTATTATATTTATATCAGAACTACTAGATCCTCTACTTACTTCTTTATAAGTACCATTATCAGATAAGTATTTAGTACCATTACCATTGGTAATAATCTTATCTATTTTGCTTTTATCAGTAGGTACAAGTATACCAGCTTTACTAGCTGTTGCAGAATTAATGTTTATAGTTGTTTCTGATAATGTTCCGTCTACAATAGACGTCTTATCTAAAGATATATTTACACTATCGTTATCACTATCGACAGTAATATCGGTAGCTACCAATTCAGGTATATTATCTACTCTCTACTTTAAAGCATTACCATCTGTAGCACTAAATTTACCATTAAGAGCAGTTTGTGTAGCATTAGATATAGGCTTATTAGCATCAGAAGTATTATCTACGTTGCCTAATCCTACTTGATCTTTAGTAACTTCATGAGGATTAGACTTATTATTAATATGTGTTTCTAAATTAGTCTATACAGCATCAATATCAGAAGTAATACCAGCTTGATCTTTTAATCCATCCAGTTTAGTTTTATCTGATGATGACATTAAACCTGCTTGAGATATAGTAGCTGAAGTAATAGTAAGAGTATTTCTACCTACTTGCTATGCTTCTTGTCTATAAGTAGTAAAATTTAAAACTGCTTCAGTAGTAGATTGATTTACATTTACTGTATCAGTAATTAGTTTATCGGGTATTCTATTCAATTTATCTGTAGTAGCTTTACCCTTATCTCCAGAATATGCAGTAGAACTAGTTTCACCTAATGCCAATGATTTAGATATTTCTACATAGTCTGTACCTGACCATCTATAAGTTAAATTAGTATCTTGTACTATATATATCTTACCAGATTCGCCAGTACCAGGTAGATTACTAAATGTATCAACTTCTATTACATCATCTACATAAGACGGTAATTGAGCAGATGGAATAATACCACTTTCATTCAAAGAAGCCAAACCATTTGGAGCACCTTTGCTGTTTATAAACTATTGTACTTTACTATTAAGTTCAGACGTATCTCCTATAAGTGTCCAACTACTTTCTTTAGTATAGTCAGCGCCAGGTGATAATTGATATACTTTACCAGGTCTATCTTTACAGGAAACTAACATACAGTCATATTTCCATATACCTCCCTATTCATCTGTCCAGGTCTCTGGTTTTACTAGATCTGCATATGAATTAACTAACGATCTAGCTTCGAGAGGGGCATCTTTCTTTACTTCAAGATTACCACTAAAATTAAACGTTCCTCTATCTCTCATAATTAAGCAAATGTTATTTTAAATGAAGATGAACCGTTAGTTCCATCATTACGAGTATATACTTTATATTGTACATCAGTGCCTTGTACATTTATAGTTTCAGTAGTAACAGAGAATCTACTAACACTATAGTCTTCATACTTACCACTAAGTGTATTCAACAGCGTAATCTTAGTTACATTGAACTTAGCTGGTATCTTAAATGCGTGTTTATTGCTTGCTGTTTCAGCTACAAATGTAACATCTAATGTTTTATTAGTAGTCAGTCCTAATTTGGCAAATGTTGTAATATTATCCTTATTAGTATAGTAAGGATATACTCCTGTAACATTCAATGTTTTGGAATTAGAAGGAGTTGAGCTAGTCTTAGTAATAGTATCTTTAGCTACTGATTTATGTTCTTCACTAGTCTTACCTAAGTTACTACATGCATAATATACAGGCATAGAAGCAAATGTAGCATTAGCTGTAGGCCCAGTTATATCTACTTTTACTGTATTAGTACCTTCAATAGCTTTAAATGTCTTGCTATCTAAAGTAACCTAAGCAGGATTAGTATTAGCAGTAGCATTCTCTACACTACCATTAGTAGTACGCTTCATAGTATAATTAACTGAATTTAGAGCAGCGTTACTAGCATTAACTGTTATAGTAGTATTAGAAGAATCCTTAGTATTATCATTAGTAGAACTATAACCATAAGTAAATCCACTATATGTTCTTGCTGTAGTAGACATAGTAGCAGCAGATAATGTAGTCTTCCCAATAGTAACAGTAGCACCTACTTCTACTAAGCCTGTATTACTTAATGTAAATGAAGGAGCTGCAATAGCTGCACTAACTGTACCTTCTTTGAACACAAGATTAGTAGGCCATAATTCTTTAGTAAATAAAGATACAAATAAATCCTACATGCTTGTATCAGGACTAATACTGTTTATACCAGCTTTGTTAAGTAAGTCAGCTAACGGACCACCTGCAACCGGTATAGCATCAGTAGTCTTTATAGTTTCTGTAGTATCTTCTATTAATTCCTGATAATTACCATTATCAGTTAAATACTTATTACCATCTCCGTCAGTAACTATCTTATCTACTTTTACTTTATCTGTAGCAGACATAACGCCTGCATTACTAGTAGTAGCTGATGGAATAGTTTTACTACCTTGAGCATCACCATCAAACAAACCTGATTCCTGTTTAACGTCATACTCATAGTTGAAAGTAACAGTTGAACCATCTGTAGTAAAGTCTGCAACTTCTCTAATGACGTTATCAGGTAAACTATTAGCTATATCAGCTAAATGCTTACCTTTACCACCATCATACGCAGTACCAGTTACTTCTCCAATAAATAGTCTTTCTGACATAACTACCATATCATTACCATCCCAAAGATGTATGATATTAGTTCTGTTGTACTCGTCTAAACCTACTAATACATATACTTTAGATGTAAGTGGGTCTAACATATCCCACTTATTAAAACTTCTAACGTATAGTTTCTTATTTTCTTTGCAGTAGTAAATATCTCCTTCTTTAGCTTGATATAACAGTAAGTCCATTTCTGATACTGTATCTACAAACTTCTATATTTTTATTAAAGCTTGTAGTTCTAAATCACTATCAGATATATCCCCTATATAATCTATTAAGGACTATATACTTAACTTACCATTATGAATGCCATCTTGAAAAGGAATTATTTCTTTACCATTGAGATCTTTCCTTTCGACTAACTGACTTATTCTAATTCCTTTTGTAATCATATTACTTATTCTGTTTTTAATGCATTAATAGCATCTATAATAGCAGGCTTACAGTATTGATTTACAAATTGCATAATAACTTGTACTTCTTCATCTGTATATTCTAGCTCATCTTCAGAATTATATATCTTTAAAGCTAACGAATGAGCTTTAATACCACTACCTACTTCATAAATCAATTCACCTAATTGTTGTCTTGCATCCATACAAATTTTATTTGTTTTTTGGATGTCAGTGTATACTTCCAGTTGTGCAAAATTTATTTTCATAATTAAATAGATCTACTTCTAAGTATTGCATAATATTTGTTTTGTGAATATATTAATAGAAAATCCATAACATCTCCTGCATTCACAGTAATCCATTCTATTCTATTACCATTATTATCATATAATATAGGTCTATTAGTATTACTGTCATTATTTCCTCTACCCCATATATTGCATTCTTTTGGATTACTACGTGGGTTATAAACAAATGTTACAGGAACGGCCCATTCAACAGTTTGTATGGCTAACTTTGTTTTTACGCTATCAAGATGTGGTAATCCATACCACATACGTCTAACGCTACTACCTATAAATATAGTCCTTGAATACTATTGATACAGTATCTAGTTTTCAGTAGGATCTGTAGCATAAGCAAGTTTATAACCTACTACATCCCCATGTAATGACAAACTTCCAAAGCCGTATATTGCCATATTACGAATTAAACTACCAGTAATATCAAAGTACAGACCATCATTTATCTATGCAGTACTAAAATCATTAGCATTACTTTTAAAAGAACCAAAGTATGAATAACCTAAAGAATTAGGAGTACCTATTAATGCTTCTCTTTCACCTTCCTTAAACTTTATATAACTAGAGAACAGCTTCATTCCGTTTGTCTCTGTACCACCAAATAGCACACCTGTAATTTCAAGTGACTAAATAGTACCAGATAATGCTTCTATTTCTCCCCTTATGGATGCGTTATTAGCTACCATTCTACCATCTTGTCTAACTAAGAATGGAGCGTTAGCCCTATTCTCTTCAGTAGTACCGGCCCATATACGAACAGAATTGTTATCATTACCACCTTCACCAGTAATACCTGCTACTACATGAAAATCATTAGTAGTATTACCAGTTTGATAACCAACTCTTAATGAGTTACCAGTAATAAAGTCTAATTTAGCATTTTTAGCTATAATCAAATCAGTATAAATACTAGCTACATTCTGAGCTAATTCTTCCCAATATTCAACTCCACCGGGAGTACCAGGCTTGTTATCACTAGAAGATAAGTGTTTGCCTTGTCCGTGACCTCTATCTATAGTAGATATACATTTGTATGCTTTATAACCTGTAGAAGTTCCTAAATCTTTAATTAAAGCAATATCTAAGTACCTCAATGGTTGTACTGTTGGAGATACTTCACTTTCATTGCAATATAGTCTACCAGGCCACCATTCAGACCTACGTACTATTAAACCTTCTCCTGTATCACCTTTAGATACCTGCATTAACCAATCCGGATTACTATCGCTAGGTTTAGTATCGGTACCGTTTATATTAACACATAACCATAAGTAACCTAATACACTTACTCTATCATAGTAATCATAGTGAGTGTCTGGTTCCCAAGGTCCTCTATCATTAGCATATCTTATCTCTTCTCCGTTTGGCTTTACTTGAGTAATAGTACCGGTAAAGTATACTGAATTAAGATATGCCGAATATCCTCTCATATCGTAACCAAACATATTGAGATTATCAAGATTACCAAATTGCATTGCAATATTCTTAGCCTTCTAATCCCAAGTATTCTAGTTTACTAAGTAACGTGTATAAGTACGAGTTGAGTAACAAGATGTTTGGCGATCTACATTAGTTTTATTACCATATGCAACAAAGTTCATTTGAGCACATGGGTGAAACGTCATATTCCAATAATCATCTACTGGCCTAAGCTTGTAACCAAATTTCTTATTTTGTGCATCTAGTATGTTAGTAACTTCAAAGTAAACAGTATAGAAACCCGCAAACTTTCTATTACCTCTACCATCATCTTCATCGTGTTCAGCATTTTCATCTGTCTTCTCTGAATGATATATACCCATACATAAGTCACCCATTGATACAGCCCCGTATTCTCCTTCTTCTAGTTTCAGTGTAATAACACCTGAATATTCATCTGTTTGTTCTACACTTTCTATTACACCTGCGCCAGGAGCATTCCACTTATCTCCTAATTGAATCTCTACACGATTATATCTCAATTCAGGTACTTCAAGGAATCTACGTAAAGTAAGACTATCAAATTCAGCATGACCATATCTGTCAATCTTACCACCAAATCCTGTAAGACCTGATGCAAAACCTTCTTGACCAAATATTGCTGATTCTTTAAACCATACTTCGTAAGCAGTAGAATCAGGCTTGATCTTACTTAAGAATACATCATCATATATCTCTGTATTCAGGTTCTTATTAGTCCACTTCTATAATTCACTATCCCATGCTAATGCATTGTCATTACGTAAATTATTAATAGATACATCTTGTAAATCAACTAATTTACCAAGTAAGCCAGTTACTACCTTATTAGCAGCAATATTTGACCATCTTTTACCATCATACTAAAGTAAGTCTAATTTAGCAGCATCTACTATATTAGTATCCTTCATCTACTCAATACGATTCTATAGATTAATTTGAGTTTGTAGACTGCCTATATTATTACGTAATTCTTCTATATCAGATGTATTAGCTGATATATTCTCATTAGACTTATCTAAGTCTGTATCTTTAGCATACTATATTAGACTATCTGATATAGTCTTAATAGATGTGGTATTTTTCTGTACTTGTTCTTCTAATGGAGTCATTTTTCACAAATTAAAAGTTCGTCATAGAATGTTTTTATACCTAAATCTACTCCTAAACTTTGTTCTAGCAGTATTGCTTTATCATCAGTTTCTGAAGTATCCTTCCACATTTCATCCAAAGGATGTACTAACTTGCTTATCAATGCTCTAAGACAATCTATTTGTTCATCTGTAAACTTTAAATCACTTTCTAATAGACGAGCAATATGATTAGCACAAACCCATTTACGTATACAAGGTATACCTTGATTAGAGTTGTACTTAACTTTTAAGTTATACTCTTTACCTATTCTATATATATCATCTATTAGCATAATGAACAAACTCCGTTTCTACAAGTTTTATTACAAGCAAAGCAATCGTGGTTATTGTAGAATGTAGTTTTAGTATCTAAACATATATTTAGCATTCTAGCTATATCTGTATAATACTGTACTGCATCGTCTATTAAGTTATTATTGATAGCGTAACTTAACAGATCTTGTTTCAATAAAAACAATATCATTCTATCTATTTGCTGATCATCTAAACAAGTACTACAGTTCTTACATAGTAATTCTACTTCTTTATAATATATATCAGCTTGATTGAAAAAGAATTGACTTGAATTATCTATAGTAGCAATAAACGCACTCATACACATATTTTCTAATTTATTAGAATCTATTACTATAGATAATCTCTATTCGTCAATCTTTACATCAGAGCTATAGTCTGTACCTAATACTAATAATCTATATGAATGCTTATCAGGATTTACTGAACTCCTGTTAGAATAGTTATTCAGTGTGTCTATGTATAAATACAAATTAGAATCTACTGAATCAGGTATCTTTGTATCTAATTCTACTACTATGTTGTGTTTTACTATTGTTATACCAGTTATCTTCATATTAATACTTTTAAATAAAAAAAGGCTACAGGGCTATTTAGCCCCATAGCCCTTGTCAGCACACTGAAACACTGTTTTTATTATGCTACAGTTTCACCTTTGATAAATGACTGAATACCTTTATCAACGATAGAATTAACCATATTAGGACAGTATACTTCCGTAGTCAACGGAGTAGTCTTAATATATTGGTTGTCATTACTCAGATACAGGTTATCATTTTCAATTACTGCATAGTCATAAGAAGCACCTTCTACTACTTTGCGAGCCTGTTCTACTTCAGGATATGCACCAGTAAACACATGACCTTTATAGCCCATGTAGCGTACTTCTGCATCACGAACTTGCTTCCAGAAACCTTTACCAGGATTACCTGGAGTCTTAGCAATAGTAGCACCAGATACTGCTTCCGGCTGATTAGCAAGCAATGCACCAGGAACAGTATGATACAGAGATACTTCCATATCTACTACAGAGTATTCATTCAGAGAATAAACACCTTCATTATCATCTTTAACCATAGCAGTCAAAGTGAGAACAGCAGCAACATTCTCAGCCTGAATACGACGATTCTTGTGAGCATTAATTTTCTTTACAAAAGCTTCCGCTAATTTCTGTGCTTCATTTGATTCAGCATATACTTCATAAGTATGAGTAAATTGGAAGTTATTAGCTTCAATATCTTTATACAATACACGAAGTACATATCTGTGACCAGCTACAATAGTAGCATTAGTCAAAGTAATAACTACTTTATCTTGAGTAGGTTCTACATAATGACCGATTACGGCAGATGGTTTAGAACTCTTCTGAATCTCATTAGAGAATTCAATATTAGCTTTCTAAGCAACATTACCATTAGGAATAGTAACATTGATCTTTTCACCTGCAACACCTACATAGAGTGAGCTAGCCTTAGCGGCTTCTGCTGCTGTTTTAAGGATAGCTTTATTCTGATCAAACAAAGCTACTTCACCAGCATTCAAATCATCTACAGTAGTATAGTTAGCAGGACATTTCTTACCGATAAGAACGGTGTGAACTGAAGTTATCATATAATGTAATTGTTATTTTAAATTAGACATATTAAGCGCTTCTGTCTATTTTCGCTTACTTTCTACTTTCCTAACTTGTTTAAAAGTTTAATTTCCACGTCAATAAGCGCTTTCTGTTAATGTTATTCCATTGAATTTACTTCATTAGAATATACATTATAATTTGGTAAAGTAGCTAATATTAACTATACTGCTAATTTAACTATTTCCATATGAGTATGACTAGGAAGGTCTGTATACTCATCAGTAGGATTAGCTTTAAGGTCTACTTTACTTGGTTTCTTTAAATACTCAATAGTATATTCAGCTACCTTATAATTACCATCAGTATATAAAGTAATAGTATTATCCTACATGAGTTTGATAGGTTTAGCTTTAGTATACTTTAGATGATACTCTGATAATGAATTCTCTTTGATTCTGTCTACAGTTTCAATAGTACCTTCTATAGTATCACTATACTTAACTTTATAGTTACCTTCAGAATCTTTCTCCCAACAATCATTAGTAATACCATCTGCAGGAGCTATACCTGCTGTATCACCTAATAGTATTACATAATCGTCAGGTAAGGTAACTGTATAGGTTTCTTGATTAACCTTAGTAATGTCATTATCTTTATAAGTGTACTTTGTAACCAAAGTACGTAAATCATCAGTACGTTTCTAGTCCTACTCGAAGCCTCTTTGTTTGAAATTGATACCTGAATATCTAGTCTTCCAGAACTTATCGACAGCTTCATTAATAAATGATAATATAGTATCAGATGGTAGTTTATTATCAATAGCTAATGTAGGACTAATCAGCTATAGTCTTCTTTCTACCTCTATTTGCATTTCACGTGGACTCATTATTCATTCAAGCTATCAAGTTGTACTTTAGTCTGTGTTCTCTGAGATTCTATAGTCTCTAGTGCTATTTCTACAGCTCTATCAATTACCTCATTTAATATGTAATCAGGAACCTCAGTGATATCCTTATTGTAGTCTGTATAGCTTATATTCTGAGGATACTTAATATAAGTAATATCAGCAGTATAAGTATCAGCAGACATACGTATAGGATCTATATATATCTTCAATGTATTATCTTCTAATACTGCTACAGGGGTTTCTATCCAAGGCATATTGTTATATGTCTGTAAGAATCCTTTAGCCTTTTCGTGATCTATAAGTGTACATATAGCAACTTCATCATTGAAGTGTAATACACAATCTACATAGAACATTCTCTTAAGTTCTTGATTATCTTTAAAGAAATTAGATAAAGTAAGCACATTAGAGCTAGAGTATGGATATACTAAAGGTTGTGCAGTATCTGTCTTAATTAACTTCTATAAATCAGCAATACGTTTAACAGCACCTTCGAATCCTACTTTCATAGTATTATTGCCAGTATACTTATTACATATTACTTCTATATAAGCCTAATTAAGAAACAAATCTATTTCTTCAGGAAGGAATGCAGGGCAGCCACCGAAAGCTACTGCCTCTGAATTCTTATCCATGAGAACTTTAAATGCCTTATGTAAATCAGATATCTTCATTATTTGGATTTAATTTCATTCATAATGGCTAACTTAATGTCTTGATTTTTCTTATCTTGCAAGTAAACAATAACATCGTCAATACCATTACCAATCAGATCTGTACCAAAGAAGTATTGAGTTCTATTCTTACGAATAATATTTTTAGCAATAGCTTCTTCAATAACAAAGTTAATTTCTTTATTTGGGTTATTTACCCATTTCAACATAAACTTATCAGGTGCTGTTTCAACTTGTTCAGTAAGCTTAGCTTCAACGAGTTCATTTGACATAGTATCTGATTTCATACCATATAAACGTAAGCACTTACGCATATCTTCAATAGACATTTTATCTAATTCTCTATATGCTTCACGCTTAATCTTATTGATACGATTAGCTTGTTCTGCTTCAGAGTCTTTATTAATCAGTACATAGTCTTTAGAAGGATTCATATTAGCTAATCCATCTGCTACTCGTTTGTGACCTTTAAGGAACAGATATTGCAATTCATCCAACGGCTTATCTGTATCCAGTATTAGATCTCTTTTACCAAGTTTAACTGCGAAGGTAGTCCAAAAATCGCTATTAGGAGACAACTCACCTTCTTCTTTATTTAAGGCTTTCTCTAATCTACGAGCATCTTCTGTACTCAAGCCAGTGTAGATATTACCAGATCTAGTCCAGTAGGGTCCTACATAATCAAATGTTGTAGGCCATTTTGTAAGTCCGGTCCAAGGATTTACTTTAACTATTCTAACGATTACTTCCATAATATTAAATATTAGATTCTATCAAGTTAGGAAAAAGAAAAGGCCAGCCGAAACTGGCCTTTATTAGCTTATTCTTTATATCTCCAAATATATTTTAAGTTTCCTAAAGAGTGAGCAGAGCCTGTATTAGATTCTCCACTTAATTGTCTTTGAATGGTTCTTCTGTCACATCCTGTAGATCTAGACGCTCCAATAATACTGGGATATTCTCCTATTAATTCTCCCGTCTTTGGGTCATATTGATATACTGCTTTTGCTATCTTCATCCCGTTTTCTCTTACTATCTCTAGTTGAGAGCCAGTTAACTTTGATCCTAATAACTGTTGTCTTCTAGCTTCTCTACATTTTTCAGAAATTACATGACCGCCTTTATCTGTATTATAACCTATTTCTGGATTAGTACTATTGAGTTTGGCAATCCATTCTATTTCTTTTTTATCAGCTTGATGTCTTGTTCCAGTAAATTCTTCAAGTAATTCTACACTGAAATTTTCTGGTTTATCTTCTCTTACTGCTATATAGAGAGCACAATTTAAATCATTAGGCCTTTTTGATTTAATAGCGTGACTCATGTGATCAGAAAAGCGTTTAAAGATTTCTCTTTTAGTTTGACCTATATATATTTTATTGTTTAGTCTGTTGGTAATTTTATAAATTCTATATGTATTTTCCATAAGTTATAACTTTTATTGTTTATACATATATAACGTATAGAATTAATAAAAGTTACCACAGACTGTCAGTTTTTTACATCACTCGAGAATTAATTCGCCACATGCGCGGGGATCTCTCAACATGATACCCATTTCACCAAGGAAGAATACGGTGTAACCGTCTTTACCGTTAGATCTCAGAGTATCTTTAGACTTAGCATAACCGTTCGGAGCTACAGCACCACCAGTATACCAAGTTACGAATTCACGATCTTTACGTACTACTTTAACGATGTTAGCTTCACCATCACGACGACCAAGATCCAAGAAAGTCATACGATATGATTCCTTCGGTTTCAAGGTTACCGGATGCAATTCACGGTTATAAGTAGTATCGTCATACAGCGGGAAGTACTTCAGAGTCAACTCGATACCGTTGGTCATTTTGTAAGTCTTGAACTGACCACCAAAAGTAAGGTTATCACCAGAACCAGTTACAAATACTGTATCCATCAGATTCATAGTAGCTACCTTCTCTTTCAAGATACGGTCAAACTCACGCATACCCATTTCACCAGTCAAGGCAACAAACTTACGTTCGTTAGTACCAAGACAGTTGTAAGACAGATCGAACAAGAAGTCTTCCAACATTTCACCAGTTAAACGAGTGTAATAACGTCTGTTAGACGGAGCAATCTGTTCCAACAAACCAGCACCGATAAATACCGGACGGCCGTTAGTACCCTTCAAATTACAAGAACCGTCTTTGTTTACATTAGTCTTCATGTAAACCAACATACGTTCACATCTCTTATACCATTCACGCAAAGCTTTCCATTCCTGATAATCAGCCCACAAGTAAGAAGTCTTACCAGTTGCAGGATCTTTCAGAGCAATAGCCATTACAGTAGAATAGGCAGAACCAGTGATATCGTAGTTAATACGAATCGTAGTAAGGTAGTTACGCATCTTGAAGTGAGTGTTATAGTTCAAGATATCACCCTCTTCACTGTATTCCTCATATGCAGAAGCAAGACGAGAAACCTGCTTTCCAGCTTCAAGATATTCAGCAGGAATATAAGATGAAGGTTGACCATCGGCTACAAAACAAGTATATACCCACAGATTTCCATCTTGATAAGGTGCGCCAGATACACGTACTTGGAATTCCTTGTTATCAAACTCAAGAATAGCACCAGGACCAAACCAGTTATCTTCCAACCACAACATAATAGGTGTGTTACCCAAACCTGCAGTAGAAGTAGAAGCAATAGCTGTGCCATTCCATTTAGCGTCTCTAATTGTTACGGCACGGTCAGCATCGATCATTACAGACCATTCAAATGAAGGCTGATCGATAGTCATAACGTTGCCAAGACCACCTGTCAACATATCCAAAGAAGTGCTATAGCCACTATCTTTAGTACCGAATACATAAGACAGAATGGTAGAAACCTGATACGGATTCTACTGAGAAGCTACAGAAATCTTCGCAGTATCAATCAGGTCAGAAAACCACTTACCTTTGTATAGTTGCAGATTGTTAAGAATACTGTTATCCATAAAAATACTAGTAATTTAATTTATTTGTTTTAATTTTATTATGCGACACGTAGTTGTCGTGCAAAAGTATCCCAAATAGTTGAGGTACTGTCATTGTTTATAACTTGCTTCCTAGACTTCTTAGTAACTCCACTTCCTCTCAAACTATTTTTGAAATTATCTAGAGCGTCTTTCTTACCTTTCTGCTTTGCAATAGTAATCAAACTATCACCCTTCATAGTAAAGTAAGCGGAAGTAATCAAATTCTTAAGGCTTTTAGCATAATCTTTCTGATACTTGGTAACACCTTCTGCATCAGGTTTAAATATATATTCCAACAAAGCTCGTTTGTCTTTTTCTGGAATTTCAATACCATAAATGCTATCCATGCCTTTTATTTCAGAGACAACGTTATTAAAGAATGTCTGTTGCTGCTTCTAAGCCTCTCTAGCAGACTTTTGTTGCTCCTCTAATAGCTTTTCCTTCCTTTCAGCTTTGATGTCTTTAAGAGCCTCTAATGCATCCACAGCTTCATCTTCAAGAATACCAGCATCTTCATACTTGGTAATCTTCTTATCAATCAGTTTAGCAGAGAGGCCTTTCTCTTTCAAAAACTCCTTTATAACTAATTTCTGATTTATTTCGTTATCCTCCACCTCGATATTGTCAAGATCAATATCAGCGTCAATACTAAAATAATCTTTAAGGTTACCTCCATTGCGTACAAATTCATCAAGTTTCTCTACTTCCTCACTTGCATACTGAGGTACAGAGTTTTCTTCAATTACATCTTTAAAATATTCAATAAGGTCTTCTGCAGTCTTAGGCTTATCTTCATCTTCTACATCAGACCAACCCAATTGTTCAGACAATGAATCAAAGAAGTTAACGATTAGTTCTTCGGAAGTAGTTCCATCATCGGAATCTATATCATCTTCCTCTCCTTTCTCATCCACAGTGTCATTATCCTTGTCAGTCTTAGTTGTCTTCTTACTAGACTTCTTAGTTTTTGAAGGCTCATTAGTTTCAATGTCGTCGTCTTCTTCACCTTTGTCATCTACATCATCTTCTTCCTCTTCTTCATCTTCTTTGTTATTTGTAGATTTCTTACTTGCTTTACCTCGTAGTGCTTCCAACTCCTCATCTGTCAGCTCTTCAACTGCATCAAATTCATTATCGATATTATCAATTTCTTTAGTTTTATTAGCACCTACATTAGGATTAAGGCTTTCAAGAATAGCCTCAAAACCATTTAATGTGTTCTTATTTTCCATAATTATTTAATAATTAGATTTATTTCTTTTTTCTCTTCTTAGCCCACTTCTTAGCCTGAATAGCAAAATTAGCTCTGCGTCTCTATAGAGTAGAGGCTTTTGGATTATTCATTACACTGTGTGCATGTTCTTGTACACTTTGACCTGCGGCTTTGGCAGACTTTGTAAATTTACCTCTATTCTTTTTCTTTATATGTATCCCTCCGTACTTATAGCTAGGTATTGGATACTGTGGCATTATATTCATTGTCGTATATTTCGTCTTTGTGAAGTCGAATTATTAATTCGTTCATATAATTGTATATTTCTTCATCAGTAAAATATTCTCCCTTACGATATGATAATAATGCCTTTAACTCTTCATCTGCTAATTCCGGAGTATATTCACCTAGAGGTAATGTTCCTACTGGAATTAAATTACTTCTTTTAATAGTTGTGTCAGAATCAGCAATATACTCATACACAGGTACTTCTCCATGAATTTCTTTGTGATAGTTAGCAGCTCTTCTTACAATTCCATAGGGGTCTTCCTCACTGTTAGTATCTACTACTCTATAATTAGGATTCTTTGTCATCTGCTTCTTTTGATTTTCAGGAGATAATAGAAACACTTCTCCTGGATCATATGGAGTTTCGTCTACACTCTTTATTGCATCTGCTATAGGTTCTACAAGTGGCGCTTCAACTGGAGCTAATACTGGGTCATTCTGAGTTTGATGTATAGTATAATATGCAGCAGCTGCTATAGCTGGTGTTCTTCTTTCCTTATTGAACAACATATCAGCAAGTGAGGCAAATACCTAACCAACACCTAAAGCATGTCTGCCACCATTCTGATAGGCTTGTACTTTCCAATCCCAATAGCCTTTACCGGGATTATTCTCCCGGTAAGACTTTAGGTTCTGCATTCTCTATTTAAATGCTTGTTTATCCATAATTCAATCATTTACTACCTTTTCCGCCTTTTCCTTTTTTACCGCCGGATTTCTTTCCACCACATGCCATAATTATTTCTCCTTTTTACTTTTATAACTACCTATTTTCAAATACTTAAACCATGCATAGTGCTTACGCTCTTTACAATAGTTTAGATTCTTATCATTATTATGTGCTTCTTCTTCGAAGCTAACATCGTGATATCTATCACTCTGTTTATTCCATTTACAGGACAGCATTATACAAAGATATTCTATAGCATACCATAAGTAGAAACCAATCCACAACATTTCTTGCATCTATTTCAAATGGATTTTCTCATGGTTATACTCTGTCATTGTAACTACAGCATCATTTCTCTGGAATATAACACCAAACAGATTTATCAATTTATAACCTTTAAAAGGTATAAACTTATTCTTAATTATCTTCATAATTATTCCAAAATTCTTCTTTACTTATTCGTATAAAGGTGCATTTAAGTTTATTCATATAACCTTCTTTATATTCTAAAGCATATTTAATACCACCTTTATCTATACCTAACTTACGCGAAGCTTCTTTGAGAGATGGATAATACTTAATATCATTACTAAATATACATTTAATATAATATCCCTCTGGTCTGTTGTTAATATTAGAATACCGTTTTATAGAACTCTATGATAAGTGTTCACTCCATTCCTTTCTCTTCTATTCAGACATATCTGGATATCGAGGAATAGAATAACCATTATTATATTTTTCTTTCATTGTATCAGACTATTTTGGTTTTCTTTTACCAGTATTAGCCTCACGAATTTTCTATACTACATCTGGAGGTAATTTTTTGCCTTTTCTTGCTACACTCAACTTCTACTTAGTTTCTTCAGATAAGTGTTTTCCAGCTGATGCAGCTTGTGCATCTATGTTATATCCAAATTCTCTATTAGCTGAATCATAGTAATCTATGTACTGCTATTCAAGTTTTAAACATTGATCTGGTTCGCAATATTCTAAAGGCTCAAATATTAAGTATTCTTCATACTTATTCCAAGCATTCTATAGATGTTGATTACTGTGTCTATGTGCTTTAAGATTTCTTTTATGCTCTTTTAATCTTCTTTCAACATCTATAGAACTGCCAATGTATCTCTTATTAGTTTCAGTATTAAATATCTAATAAACTCCCGCCATTATTTCTTACTTCTAGCTGCTTCTGCATTAGTCTTATTCTTCAGAGCCGTTTTTGCTTTCAATTTCTCACGCTCCATTGCAGCTTTATCTTTCTATTTCTGCAATTCCATTTCTTGCTTCATCTTATCCTTTTCAAGTTGAATTTTCTTGTTTTCAACATCACGTTTCATTTCAATTTCACGTCTCTTATTATTCAACTCAAATCGTTTAGATGCTGCATCAGAATTAACCTTCTGTTGTTCAATTGCTTGTTTGCCTATCTCGATCACATCAGGTATTCCGTTACCGTCTTGATCCATATTCTCAGAACCTCTATACGCATTAATTTGAGCAACTGCAATCTTAGTATTAGCGTCAGTATCTATCTTATATTTTTCAAGGTCTAATTTACGATTTTCAGTATCTAACTTAGCTTCCTCGATCATAAGTTTCTCTTCCTCCATCTCATTCTGCATCTGTTGCATTTGCATTTCGCGTTCAGCTTGAGCTTGTTCCATCTGTTGCTGTTGCTCCATACGCTTTTGCTCAATTTCTTCAAGACGTTGCTTAATCATACTAACGTTGTCCATAGTAATAATTTCAGCAATATCAAGTAAGCTAGCACCATTCTGCATAGCAGGTTGCATAAGCTGTTTAAGAGCCTCTACCTGTTGTTGATTCTTGGTTGTATCATCTACAAATACATCCATATCTTCATAGAAGAATTCATCAGATAGTGTTATAAATGCTCTAGTAGCATCATCTAATATATAATGAAGACAACGCTTATTATCTTTCCATGCTACTTTTGATGTATCTAGAAGCATAGTAAGAGCTTCTTTCTTTACCTAATTATGTACCCAGAACCAAGGCTCAGTAATATGAGCAGATTGTACCACAGAACGTTCTACATTACCTACTAATTCATTAGACGCAATAGAACCCTCACGTTGTTTACTTACTCCTGAGATTTCAGATACCATGTCTTCAATCTTATTCATTAGATTAATATACTAATCAATAGTATTAGCCATACTTAAATCTAATGCCTAGAACTGATTGAACTACGAAGGCTTACCTCCCTCACGACCAGGTATATCCCAACCTTCTTCATATGGATTAATAAAGACAACACCTAAAGCTCCTAAGTAATGCATCCACTTATTTACATCAATACCCATAGATTTAGGTATCTAAGTAACGTCAATAACTGGTACTTTACCTTTATCTCTAGACATAGCTAACTCGAGACGATACCAGAGTACAATATACATGTATTGTAAAGGTTTCATCATACTTACTAATGATCTAGGAGAACTATTGGTATTATTATATACTACTCCTGTATAAGGTAATTTCTAAGAGTTTAAGTTATCTGCAGATATGTGTTGATATTCAAGTGGTTGTATACCTATATATAAATCTTCTCCCACTCTATATCCTTCCCACACTTCTATAATCCAAGACCATTCTACATTTATTTCTAGTCCTGTAACTTTATAGGATTCGTCTACTTGTAATTCATCAATCTCGCCAGTTTCAGGGTCCTAATATGTGACGAATCCTATCTTTTTAAATGACTTCCAACAGCAATGCCATACATTAATATTATCACTACCTTCAAATGGATTAGAAGTAAACCCATTAATAGTATGTGTTTTAATATGTGGATAGTCTAAAGATGTCTTTCTTACTTCTGGATTAATACCACCTCTACTAGTGTTTTCAATCATCTCAAGCAACTCATTCAATTGCTTTTCAGACATTTTGTCATAGAATCTATCATATATCTCAGTAGCTGACATAATCATCTTACGACAGCACCAATCTGAGTCGTGTATAAATTCTAAATCTGCAGTCTGATCATAACTAAAGTATAAAGGATTTACTCTCTCTAAGTAAGGATTGCCGTTAATAATACCTACATAGTATATCTCTTCTCCAGCAATTAAAGCATCTTTCCATCCTTTATAGAACTCATGAGTTATATTGAGTTTGTTCTTTAAATAGTTGAGGCTATGATATGCAGTAGTTTCAGCAATATCCTTATAGTCTTTATTCAAATACTTTTGAATCTATTCGGGAGGCATTATTTCTCCAGACTATATAGCTTGCTGAAATCTCATAGCCTCTTCGGGACCCATATTAGCCATGATCATACCCATTATATAATCGGTAAGCATCTACTTAGCTCTCTCTTGTATGTCACTAGTAGCATTATCGCTAGTACGTACAACTCTAAAATTAAAGGGTCTTTTAGTTTCTTCTCCGAGTAATAAGTCAACTTTAGGCTTAATTATGTTATAGTCCTGTGCAGTAGCTGGGAAGCCGTCTTTCTATTTAAAAGGGTTAGTAACATAAAGTAAATCCTTTTCATTATAGATACTATTGTATAAATCATAGTATGTCTACATCTCTTCATATCTAGTACGGCCATTATTACCACTGCCACTACTAAATCCAGATTTACCGATTATGTAATTTACGCATGCTTCTTTCCAGTCCTTTGTCTTCTTTGACATAGGTAGTTTCTATACTGGAAATGAACCAATATTTTTACTTATCATATTCTGTTAATTAAATGTATATACATCTTCATCGACTTGATTATAACTATCGTCATAGCTATAATTATCATAAGTAAATAGAGGACCGTCGAATAATAGTCGTTCTCTATTACTTTTTTTCTTCTCTTTAACAACTACATTGTATAGTTGTTCCCGATAAATCATTACCTGCATCAACGCCATGACACGGTCAAAGTTACCTATATCGTTGTAACCTATAAGTTCTTCTAATAGCGGTTCTGACAGTATCTCATGCAGGTTTTTATGCCCTGGGGATTTTTCCTCATTAAGCCAGTCTTTGATCAATCCTTCACCCCATTGCTTTATCTACTTATTCATGTGGCAACCTTTCTTACGCTAAACTTTAGAATTGCCAACAATATCAGATATAATGTCTGGCTAATCAGCCAACAAGTAGTCACAATGCTTAGCAGTAAAATATGGAAACAGGCCTTTGCGCTCATTTTCATACATAATTCTACCATTGTAATAAACCGCTAATTTACGTAAATTTTCATAGTATTCTTCTGCTGTAGAAGGTCTTCCAGTGTATTCAGCTACAATTATATCGTAATAGTTTTCAAAGCCCTAAAAACGCTTATAAACAAATGTAGAACCTAAAGAATTAGTACCTGACTAATCGTGATCATAAGGGTCTACTCCAAGTATATATAAACCAATAGGAGCATCTTTTACAGGATGTTCCCATATTACTATAGAACCAGTAGGATCATCGTCTTTACCTAGTGGGTATTTAGTAATATCACCTTGTTTCTTTACTATCCACTTTAAGGATCCATCAGATTCCCACACTAAATCCCCTATTTGTTTATGGTTGGTTAACTTCTTATTAGTGCGTATTCTTGCTAATTGTTCTTGTAGTTCTTTCTTAGGAAATATGTTACCATTGAATTCCAAACACGCTTCAGCAGGAGTAATAGGACGTTCCGCAATATATCTATCTACGGCTACAGAATTAGTAGAATTCTCAATAACTATCTTTCTTTCAGACAGTATATACTCCCTTGCTTTATAGGTCAGAGTATTACCATCATTATCCATATACAGACGATTACCTTTATCGTCACGTATATCCATGTTGGCATACTAAGGTATAAAGAATCCGCATTTAGTGTTGTCTACTGCTTCATCCCAGATGTTATTAAGTTCGAGGCAATTAAATCCTTTTGGCTTATAAAACATCTCTTTAAGTGTAGCAAAGTTAGAATCCGTATCACCACCTGTACCATATGCAATCATAGTACCAAATGCTATACCGTCTGTCTCTACAGAAGGTCTAGCAATTTGCCATGCCGCACTTAATTCTTTAAAAGAACCGGCCTCTTCAAACATAATAAGATTAGCAATCTTACCACGTACTACGTCTGGATTATCTTTCAAAGTAACTCCAATGATTTCAGACTTATAACCTACTTCAATCTTATTACCGTATTCATCAGTAACCCACATACCTGCTCTACGTCTAAGCTGAGTACTAACAGATCTCTTTTTACTCCATGCAGTATGTTCGTCAATAAAGTCCATGTAACCCCAAGCTTTAGTAAGAGTACCATCATCTGTCAAATACTATTTATTAGATGCATATACATATGACTTAGAATCAGGTATTAAATAGTAATTACGACATAGCATAGCAGCACATTTGTATGAGTAACCCTTACGTCTGGATTTCAATACACACAAATGTTTACCCTCTTCTTTGCATTGTTCTACACATTGGAAGTAGTAATAGTCATAATCCCAGAAATCAGGGAATGTAACAATGTGTTCTGATTTATTCTTACCATCTACTATGCGATTAACCTAACGATAAATAGGACAGTAATTTAAATAAAAATAGTTATAGCCACTAATGAAATCTCCATCATCAGCAGTATAACCATTAATACATTTCTGCTACTCTTCCTGCCAGAAACGCATATATTCAGCCGTACCTTTAGGGTACGGACAATATGAGCCAGTTGCTATAAACTATAGTGCTGGCTTTCTAAATTTATTACTATTTAATATCCTTTTGTTAAAATCGACCATGTTTAACTATAATAAAAGGGGCACGTTTCACAACGGACCCCTTCTCTTCAAACCTTAAAACTTCATTATGATAAAATTTAAAATTAGTGCAAAAAGCACTAAGAATAGCTCTCTAGGTTATACCAGACCCTAGGAACTGGCCGACTTACGATTCGGACCTTCATTAGCTGTGTTTACTGTTAATTACTCAGTAAGTGACTTAGGTAGTTACGTTGTATGCGCGCCATACTTCAGTTAGTTATTGGTAGCCCCACTAGGATTCGAACCCAGACTAAGAGGGTTAGAGCCTCCTGTGCTAGCCATTACACCATAGGGCAGTAAGATGTGGCTTCTTTTTAGACGCGCCACATAACGTCGCTGATTGAATATGTTTTAACCTTATTTCTTAAACCAACCTTTGATACGTTTGGTAATTCTTTTATACCAAGGCTTAATTACCTGGCGTGCAGCTTCACATTCTGCAATTGCTTCTTCTACTGTCTTATTATCATCTGTCAGATCTACTATTATGTCTGGCAGTTCATTAGTCTTTTTCATAATCTCTTAAATTTGTTTATCTAAACGATAGTGTTATTTTTTTGTATCTCTGCAGTGTTATTTTCTAACACCAGTGGGTAATTCGAAAGGATTAATCTTAGCATCACCTTTAACCCTAGTAGTATCCATTTCTCCAGCTTTAACTGCTTTTTCCAAGAAGTCTAGAGTAACATATGTATCTTTTACTTTAGCAAATCCTGCTAAGTATTTTTCTATCTTCTTTTCATCTAGTTCCTCTTCAAGACTATCGTGATAGTATTGAGTAAAAGTATCTAGTTTGAGTCTAATACTATTTAACATTGCAAGAGTACGAGTATATTGTAATCTCTTAAATGTATCTTCAGCTATTAGTTCATCTGGAGTAAGTTGATAACCTTCTGGGAAAAATTCTTTCTTTAATGCTTCTTCTAAGATATCCTCGGTCATACTAAGTACATATGGACTATCCCATTTATTCTTAAAGACTATATAACTGATAACTGCTATAGCATGTTGTTTATCAGCCTTGTCTTTTTCCCATATTTTCTTAAATGCTGGAATAGCTAATGCATCTTCGTGTATTGTTACATTACCACCTAGAATATCAAATAATTTCATTAATAGTCTCTTTTATACTCTTTTTAAATTAGAACAAGGTTCTTTACATTCACAAGGTTCATCTTTTCCTGATTGCTCTTCTTTATATGCTGCTACTTGTTCTTTAATCTCAAGTATTACGGCTAATAATTCAGGTGAATCAAATACAATAGGACGTTTGATGTATTTACCTTCCCAATTACGAATTACACCGATAATTTGTCCTTTCTTATAAGGGATATATCCTCTTACGCCATTATTAGTTGTCTCATCAATGATAATTCTACCATCGTCCTCAGCGATTCTAATATCACTAAGTTCACAACATGATCGTTCACTTTTATACTTAAGATCTTCAAACGAATCTCCTATTAATGTAAAGTCTAAGTTTTTTCCAATTATAGTTTCCATATTAATCTATTCTATAACTTGTATAATATTCTTTTTGTAATCGTGCTAGAATTACTCTAGCTTGTTTCTCAGAGCAATTAGGATTTACATATTCTGGATCCATTTGATACTTCTCTATCATTCTTTGATAAATCTCCATTTCCTGTTCCAAACTTTCCTTTGTTATGTTCATCTTCATATCTCCTTATCAAATTATTAACTAATATATTTAGCGTATGAAAATCTGTACTACCTGTAAAATGTACACAAGGTATTACATCTTTATCAATATTAATTCCAAATATATCTTTCTGTATATCTCCTAATGAGCTAATGTCATAATATACATCGTAATTTCCGTCATTATTTCTGCATATATATTCAGCTTTGATATTATAGCGATTGTAAGTTCTATTGCTTAGCTCATGCCCTAAATTATCAAGCTTTTCTCTTATCTCAGATTCTTCCTTTTTTTGACACTCCTCAATATTTTCTCTATTTTTATGTTCCTTTTCAGAAATCATACTATCTATATCGAGTATATCTAATAAGCTATTGCAATCATCAATCTTCTTAGATATGCGGTTATTGAGTTTGTCAATTAAGGATTCCTGAGTTTCTCCGTGCTTACTACAGTAGAGCATTGCTATAGCATTCCAAGCTACCTGTGCAAGATGTCTACAACCGGTTTCGTTGTCCATCTCTTCTCCCTTTTCGAATAACACAAGATGTCTGAATAATGCGGCTTTATATCTAGAGTAACCATCTTTAAGTAACTGCCAAGTATTGACTCCGTACTTCTTTGATCCTTCAGTATATACTTTAACGATATCTTCTAATTCTTCTAGAGGCAATAAATCCCATCTGAGTTTATTATCTTTAAAGTCATTCTTTATTCCCTGTTTCATATTTATCAATCAACTTTTGACAGATATCGTTAACTACTTTTTCTCTCTTCTCTAATGAAGAATCATCTTCGTCAGATACTTCTTCCAATCCCTTCATCATATCTTCTATAAAGTCAAAGTATGATATCTTATCAGCTTCAACTGCCTTTTCTACAGAGTTTAATAACTTTTGTATGATCTCAGGGGCTTCCTTAGAGTTTTCTCTCTCTAACTTAAGTAATTGTAGAGAGGTTTCTTTATCTATTTTATTCATTGTCTCTTATATAGTCTATCATGTATTGACCTATCTTACCGGCTACCCATCCTACTAAGTATGCATAAGGTTCGTTTCTTTCATCAAAAGATTCTGCACGAGCTCCAATTAATTGCCATATTGCATCAGTAATATGTGTTGACTCATGTGCAATTGTATTGAATAGAAACTCACTTATAGCTCCATTGCTATCTTCATCTAGGAAAGTTATAACTCCTTTATAACCACTTTTTCTTTCCTTTACTAAGAAGGTAGTTGCTGCTGAACCCATTGGATCTGCTGGTATGCCATCATCATCAATCAACATATCTTGTACAGTTCCATAGAACTTGAATCTCTTCTTACTATTGTAAAAGTCAGATATTGTACCGATATACAATGACATGGGATAAAGGTCTAAATCATACTTTCTAATCATCTTTTATTGCTTTATATATGTTTGCTACCGCTTTATTACTAAGTAAATACAGATATAAGTAAACATCATCTGTCATTTTATAAGTAACGCTAGGGGTTATGATTTCATTAGAGACATCATTTAACTATACTTCACAAGTATCTTTATTACCAGTAGGATACGATAGTTTAAAGTATACCATATACTCAATTAATTCTGTAACTATGTCAATCTCTGGTATCTTTGTCAATCTAATTATCTTTCTATCTCTCATGATTCTTCTTTATCTTTATCTTACCTAAGTAAGTAAACATTAAGGGTTTTTCATCTCTCTAGCTTATTTTCCTGTTAGCAAACAGGAATGGGTGAGTACATATTGTTTTTATTACCTAAGTAGGTAGGTTATACTTCTTACTTAACTCAATAAATATATTCACTCCAGTTTTGTTCATCAGCTAAATCCTTAATAGTGTAATACTTATTATCAAGGAAAGCATCCAAATCCTTAGTATTCTCAAAGGTATCAGGTCTAACACAATTAATAGCTGTAAATAGATCTGCTACTGTAGCTTTATTAGAAGACAACCAATCACCTTCTTCCTTACTAGAATCAACAATAGTATTCAATCTCTTAAGTTCCTTTTTACTATAAGCCTTCTTAGGTTCTGCTACTACTGCATCTTTACGCTCACCTTGAATACTAACTAGATCACAATCATCTGTAAATATAATAAACTTATTATACTTAAGATTCTTCTTTCTAATCTTGTACCAGAGTCTTACTATCCAATTATAATCTCTTTGTAATAGGATAGAACCTGGTTTAATTGACATATATTCCATATTCATATTATTCTCTGTCTAGTCGTAATACGATAGTAATTTGTACTCTATCTCCAATCACTTCAGGTATCAAAGCAGGATTAACCATCCATTCATCATCCGCTTTACCCTTAACAATCAGACCTTTATCTCTTAATCTTCCTATATATCTACTTAGATTATCACCTGTAATGCCTGTTGCGGCTTTTAGATAACGTCTGTTTTCTGTACTTATAACATTCTTACTGTAACCAGGGAGCTTTGGAGTATTAATATCTAATTCAATGAGTAATACCATTATATCCTGCTCCCTGTCAGTAAGCTAAAGTACGCCATCAAGCGATCTGAGGAATTCTCTGTAAAGGTCTGTTTTCTTAACCGTTTTAACTAATTTGTTCATTGTATGTCTTTTTTAAGTAAGCAGCTCTCCTTTTTTCACTCCAAGGTTTGCCTTTTTTAGCTTCACTCATTTTCTTAATGGTTTCTTGACTAAGAGTTGTATTTTGTTTAGCTTTTCTAATTTTGTCTTTAGATTCTTTTGAAAAAACTCTACCTTTATTTGCCAATGATATGTTGTGTTTATGCTATTCTGATAATTTTTTTCCTTTATGCGCTATTGACATTTTTAACTTAGATTGTTCTGTAAAAGTAAATTGACGTAAAGGACTATCTGACACATTTGTAAATACATTATACTATGAATTGAGTTCTCTTATTAATTGTTGTTCATAATATAATCTATATTCTGGTTTACAACATAATATGACTTGAAATTCAAAATTATCTTCTCCGTATTTATTAAAAGCTTTCTACAAAATAGAACATCTACTGGAGTTGTGTCTAAGAGTAGATAAATGATGTTTATATCTTTTTTCTACATTTAGAGAACTGCCAATATAACAATTACCATTAATTTTATTTAATATTCTATATATACCAGAGAGCTAGTTAAAAGGGTTAATATAATTCATCCCTTTACAAGTTTATTCATTAATAATATCTTTAATCTTGTTTAATACTTTAGTAAGGTTATAATAAACTGTATCAGCTTCTACTTTAACACAAGTAGGTACTTCTTGATTATTATAAGCCTCTTCGAGTTTCTTGTGATCTGTTTCGTACTGTTCTAAGAGACTATCAATCGTATTGGCAATCGTATCAAGCTTGTCTGACATCTCTTCCAACAAAGTATCGTCACAGCTACATTCATCCTCATCATCGAGTACAATGAGATAGCCCTCATCAACATATTCATCACAAGTATCTTTATCCATAAACAAAGCACGTTCACTCGTTTCGTCTTTAAAATAGAACTCAAACATTTCTGTTTCATCATTCCAAGTAAGGATATCACCTTTCTTACCACAAGCAAACTCTTTTACTACTTTATACTGTACCATAATAATTATTATTTTTAATTGTCTTAATAGTTGTTACAATTACATAAACGTGAAGTGTTAAAAAGGTAACTATATTTTAACATTTGTTAACTATTTAACTTAATGCAATAAAAAAGGCTAGATCCGCAGACCTAGCCCCACAACAACTATTAATACGCATTAATACTTATTTCTTAACTTTCTTTGCAACACAATCATAAGATTTTACCAGCATACTATCTTTGAATAAATCAAAGTCTTTAGCAAATTTCTTATTAAATACAATAGTATCTCCTACTTCAAATTTGAGGAGAGTAGAGTCTAGATTAGACCCAATTGCAAGTACGATACCGGTTCTCCACTCTGATTCAACTTCTTTTACTTCAGTCTTAGTATCAAACTTCTCATAACCGTCTACGTCTTTTTCACCTGTACCAACTGCTTCAGTAACTTCTTTCTTTAACATAATAGGCGCAAGAGGTTTAACTAAGATATCCTGCAGAGGAGTATATTCTAAACCGTTAACTACTGTTTCAAGTACTTTATCTTCCATATATTTTATAACGTATAATTTTTATCTTTGTTCTATTAATTTCAGTATGTTTCCACCCCAAATACAATTCCTTAAAGCCTTTGGGACACAATGTCTGGTATAGAAATAACAGCCGTCACAGCTACCATTGTCTGTCTTAACTACTTCAAATTTCTTACCTAGAATCTCTACTACTTTATTTTCTTTTGTTGGCATACTTCTTAAAGTTTAGTATAACCTGATATATTGCATGTACTATACCACCACCAATTATCAAGCCTATCCAGAATTCTTCTTTCATAACCCATAAATATATTCAAAATAGTCTACTATATATTGAGCCATTCCTTTAGTTTCCCCGTCTTCCATGTAAGAATCTATTACTTTATCTCTTACAGAATTATCGTATTCTATAGTCATAATACCAACTTCAGGTATATCTATAGTACCACCTAATGTAAGAAGTTTGCTATATATATTCTTTAATCCTTCTACTGAAGGTCTATATTCTACAATCATAAAACAACCTTTCTAAGTATATAACCCTGTCTACACAATTGTATAATTCTATCTGGACAGCTTTATTATATAAAGCACAACCTTTACAATACTTCTGAGAAGTATCTGTTTGTACTATTTGTACTAATTGATAAGTGTTTCTATTATGATTTATGTACATACCTGAGTATGCCTCTATTTTATTAACTACTTTTCTTTTTCCCATAATACGTATTATATATACTTTAACTAAGTAAAGACATTATCTAAAGTAAGGACTATTAATACTGTCTAATCTGTCTTAGACTGTCTTTAACTGTATAGACAGTAACGTATAAAACACTACTTAGGTTCCCTTTTATATTAACTTTTTAACATTTATTAAGAACAATTATGGCTATTTAACACACAAAATTTAACATTTTTTAAGATAATAATTTCTTTACCTTCTCCTTACTCTGATAACAGGTTATAAAATGCAGATGCCGGTATTCCCCTTTTGCTTTAATCTTTATTATATTTATCAATCTCTTACTAGGATCTACTGCGATAGATTGGTCAACTAACTGTGCCTTAGCTATTCGTTTGGCGAATATCCTAATTCTACCTATATCATCTCTTTTACATCTTCTGAGATATCTTTCATTAAACCTATTTACATAGTGTTCACAACAGTGAAATATTACTATTTCATCTGTACTCATATCATGATACCAGCCGGAAATCTCTTTACTGAAATTAGTAAAGTATACCTTATAAATCAGTTCACGGCCGGCTCTTATATTGACAACAATTATCTTAGTGTTATCAACAGTAACCTCTACATAGGGGAGCGAATCTATACTATCCCCTATCTTCTGTATATAATAATGTGGATTGTATTTCATATATACATGAACGCAAAATGTTAAAATTTGTAATATAATTTAACATTTATTAAAAATTTTTTATAAAATAAAATTTTGGGAAAAAGGATGCGAGAGGTGACCAGCAAAGATTCACTCCCCCGTATTATGTATTGGCAGGGAACACCCTATGGCTGTTTTGCTCTATGGCGTTCCCTTTCTATGTTCACATTTTTTAACTTTTTAAACTTTTTTGCTTATGTTGTGTGTTGTTAAACAATTTGAAAAGAGAGAAGACGAAAATCGTGAGTTACCGTATTATGTTATACGTGCTACTGGTACAGTAGGAGACGTAAACGCTACGAGTGCTTTTAACGATGATGGTACAATCAACGTTATGGCTATGCAAAGTAGGGTATACAATTTCACGAAAACCATGTTTCCAGCCACACGAGAACTATGCGATAGTCTGGAGAGTGGTATGCCCGTAGACGATGATAATAATGTAACAGAGGAACGCAAAATTAACCTTATGTTATATCAGTGGGATACCGGTAAAAAGTTTCATATCCTTAACAGGGATGGCGAATATTATTCGGATGAAAAAGAAGTCGAAAAAACAAGCGACGGTACGGCGAGAATTAACGGTAGAGTTATTCCAAAAGGACAAAAGTATAAGACAACCGAGTTAATACCTCGTATATATTCAAATATTAGTCTTGTGCTGTTCTGTGATGCCGAAGAAAACAGTGTCGAAGGTAAACCGGAGGAACTTGCCGAACGTAACTTTAAAAGAGGTCTTGAAAACGGTACGTATGTTTTAGTAGATTAAAATATATGGCTTTTTCTCTCAATGTGTGAAGCGTAGGGCTTAATAAGCCTTGCGCATTCTGCATATCACAATTGAATGTGAACATAGCGAAAATTAGTCAATAATCAAGATATAATCACCGCTGACAGACCGGGAATAAGAGTAGTCTGTCAATTTAAAAAACTCAATAACTTCGGAGTAGCGTAAGCTACGGAGTTGTGTAACAATCCCAAGACATTGAGGGCACCAGTTTCTTATTAAGTCCACCTTACATTGTAATGGATTACCTACGCTGCCTTGTAGCATAAGACATAGGTTCTAAGTCAAAGTGGTTCTGACCATAATCAGAAAGGTATGACGACTAATAAGTTTTAGGTGTAAAATGCAAATAACTAAATTCAATATATATGGAAGAATTCACAGCTTATACAGTAGAACGCATAAAAGGCAAGAAACAACTAGTCTTTAATATATCTTGTGATGTAGTTTTTAATTCTTTTAAGACACTCAAATATGCACAAAGAAGTAAGGCAATAGCATTATATGCAGCTGTATTAAATAGTACTTCTAACTCAATGCATACTGCATTTAATGACTTTGAAGAATATTGTGACAATCTATGTGATTGGTACAATATATATGACAAAGAACAATTAAAGGCAGATATTGAAGATGCATATCATAGTCAGGAAATTACTAACTAAAACATTATATATTATGAAAGGTTTTATTATTTTCTTTGTGTATATAGTATTAACTCTTATTATACTATCTTCTCTCGGTCCAACAACTAAGGCAGGAATGGGTTGCTATGCTGCTTTTAGTACAGTGTACGTAGGCATATTAGCTATCATGATTGGATGTAAAGAAGAAGATAATGAAGAATAAAGAGTTTGCTATCTGTTTAGCCATAGCAATATCGTTATGGCTAATCAGTATTGTGTCCTTCCATTTGTTTGGAATCTAATAATATAATATAGATTTTCGCAGAGTAATTATTCTATGAAATGCAAATCATCTACTTATGTCGTGAGACATTATTTAACCACGTTAAAGTATAATAATATAAGTTAGGTATGCCCTTATAAAGACTTAGGTAACGCTAAGGACTATATTATTATACTTCTTTTCTTAAACCACCAATGATACGTGACAAGTCGTATATGAGATGAGTGTGAGTCAAGAAAAACATAATCCTATTTACGATGCACAAGTAAAGACAGATTATGAATCCACGTGGTAAGGACACAGTTAGGTTCGCTGTGAGTGCATCCTTTAGTAGCAACTAACCAAAGCAAGTATAGATGGGAATAAGCTATTACCTCGATAGGCTTAATGAGGTACTTGACAGTCTGACACTAACTGAACAATAAGTGTCAATACTTTAGCATTCTAACTATTATATCAACACAATGATATATGAAAACTCGTGTATGATGTATATCTCCCTAATTGGGGCGTTACGACATTCTAGAAATGTAGTATGAAGGCGCAGAGGCGTTAGAACTAAAGTATTTTAATAGAGTAAGAGAAAATGAGGTCTTATATCTGACAGCTCTTAGCATAGCTTGTAGTGATGTTTTCCACAGCTATATTAATGCGCTTACTCTATTTCTACACTGTGTGAATCAGTGTCAACTTTGTGGGGCTTATATCTTAGGAGCGCATATAAATAAACCTATATCTCAATAGAAGGAATAATAGTTGCAAATAGTATTCTGGAAATTCTTTTATAGTTAGGTTTATACCTAAGTATTAGTGCAGAGAAATCAAAGACATGTACCGTATAGGAAGAAAAAGCTAGTGTACAAAGTAAAATCCAGGGACGTGGCTGTCCTATAACATTTTTCAGTAAGCCAGAGAGTATGTTCAAAGGATAATCATACTCTCCTCTTTAAGGTGAGAATCCTTGACAAGCATGTGGGGCTTATATCTATTCATACAGAGCAAGTACGTACGGGAAAGCTTAAAATACTCATCTGTAAAATAGTATTAGTGCAGACTTTAAAATCATGCAGTATAACAATCTTCCATATACTAATGCAATAGTGAACTTCTGAATCATGTTATACTTATTAGTCCTAAGCGTAGGATAGTCCTCAACTTATTATGTTCCGTTAGCTTAATATGGATTTGTGGAATACTAAGAGTAGTATTGCTAGTATGTTTATATGTGAATATAGGTATACTAGTTGCACTCATAAGGCAGCCTTCACGTGGCGAGTGTGTTAAGTAATAGGTTAAATAAATCTTCCAGTTTGTACCTATGAAAACTAATGCCTTATAAAATTAGTCAAAGTCTTTTATATCAATATATATTGTTTAATTAAAATTATCAAAATTATGAGACAAAGTGTAATTAATTACGTGAAAGAGAATGGTATTAAGTTAGCTGCTAATTCAAAGGCATTAAAACTTATCAACAACGGAGCATCCGAGGCAGAAGTAGCTGTAGCTTTGCAGACTACAAAGGCATATAAAGAGGATTCTACTCTTCGTCAGATGTGCCAAGAAGTTGTTGCTGAGGCTGGCAAGGAACAAGCTGACAGTGCTAAAAAACCAGAGAATCATTCAAATTCTACTCGTAGAGGAGAAAATGAACGATACTAGTTTCATTCAATACAGATTTTGATTAAAGAGTTAGGTTCTTAGGAATCTAACTCTTTTTTAATTAAATTAGAAAGATTATGACTAAGTGGCAAGAATCGTGCATTACAGCACTCGCTTCATCCCCAATGGCATGGGAAGCCTTTAAAATGAAGCAAAGAAACAGAAAGTTATTATGGCAATATATAAATCGTATATGGCCATATAAACTGATTGCAGGAACGAAAGTAAATAAAAATAAGAAAGATCTTCTCGCTATTGCTAGAATACTAAAAAACCTATCATCTACAATTCAATATTATGTTCCAGGTATAGAAAGGGCAAGTTGTATAGAAGACGTTGATGTTCGATTTGATAAAGTAGACTGGCTTTGTATTAAAGATATTATATCGAAAGAAGATAGCGAATATAAAAGAATAGTTAGAGGAGCATATTGTGGCAATCACTTATTTTCTTTAGATTACACTTACCTAGATGATGATAATTTTGAAAGTTGGTGTATGTCTGGAGGCAATCATAATCTAATAGATGTTCTTAATACTTGTTTTGGGGAGTGTTATCTCCATGATCATTGTTATATAACTGGTATAAGATTTCATTCTAACATTATAAATACATATAATATGTTATTGCAAATGCAAGATGAAATAACTTATATTCTGTGTAAGATAGTTAAAACTATTGAAGGTGTTAAAGGTAATACTTTAAAGTACACCTTAAAAGACAGAAGAAAATATAATTCTTTAAATGTCGGTATTGAAATAGAACATGATGCGGAATATCCTACACCAAATAAGATTCAAAGAGCTATCTTACTTAATAACTGTGTATCATATGATTCAGGTTATGATGGCAACTCTTCTAATAGGCTACGAGAAAATCGTATTCAGTTAAATGGTATTAAAGGCTTAAAAGGCTTGTATATACTATTAACTAATATGAAAGAAAATTGTGCGATTGCCAAAAATAGTAGCGTACATATGCATATTGATTGTAAATATGACAACTTCTTTATGGATCGTAGTAAATTCTATAAAGGAAGTGAAAAAGATTGCATATATGGTATGGTAGATGTTCTAGCTATTAGAATGAGTAAATATCAATCTAATACGGATAGTGCTTTGCAAATTATATCGGATATTGTAGAATATGAAGTTACTAGATATCATTTTAATACTATCGATTATACTAGATATAATAATGAATTTAACACTATAGAATATCGATTCGCGAAAATAAATTTTAACTATTCTGATTATGTTATACAAATTTTGACATTTATTCATATAACGGAGTGCATTAAGCATGATGCTCCGTTTAACATTCAGTATTTAGAGTTACTATATAAAGTAATGAAAAATCTGAATAATAATTAGGTTTCCGATCTAACACTGAAATTGCTAGCATTAAGGTGTTATACAGGAATTAGCGTAGACTAATCTTCTAGAGAATAGTCATTTATCGCTCGGTTTATCTGTTCGTTCCAGTAATTGCCAAACGAAAAACAGATGGGCACACATGAAGAGGTAGCTGTCGAATTGTGTGTGTAGTTGTTTTGTTTATATCAATATTTAGCCTTCATATTATATTAGAGGAATACATGTCACTAAATAAAGATATAAATAAGGCAAACCTCTGCCCTATAGTTTAATTCTGTAATCAATACAGAGTGAGTATAAAACAACAGTATGATGCTTACTGTTATCTAGGTTCTCAGTCCTAGTAGGGTACTATCTAAGAATTTTAACTAAAATCAATTTAGTATGAAAGAAAAACCAAAGAAGTCAGTTCGAATGTGGATTGCAAGAGATAAAAATGATTGTTTATTTCTATACAAGAGTAAACCTATAAAAAATTTAGAGTTAAATAGTCTTCAATGGGAAACAGCATATCTTGATGCACTAATATTAGATCCAGATTTATTTCCATCTGTAAAATGGGAAGATAATGAACCTACAAAAGTAATTATTAGATTAGCATAGTATGATTATAAGAAGAAACACTTCAGAAAATATACTTGCTACTATTAGTGAATCACTAGTAATAATAGTTGTTATAATTATAGTAGCAGTATCATTAGTCAAATATTCTAATAATAAAGACTATTACAACTATATAGAACTTAAAGCACAGTATAAGAACTATATTGTGACTAATAAGTATATACGGAACTCAGACACTTATGTGTTAGAACTCATGAACCCTTTTAGTAAAAAGACTAAAGAGGTATATGTTAGAGATTATCTATATTATAATACTTATTTTGTAGGAGATACTATAAGATGAGAAGTAAAAGCCAAAAGTATATCTATTACTGTAGATATAACAAAAAGAAACCATACAGAGTAATCATATACTTACATGGAGAAAGATTTGAATTAGGTACATTCAGAACTTATCCAGAAGCACTTGAGGCTCGTAATAATAAATTACGTGAAATTGGAATGAGAATACCCATTAGTATATCTACTAAAATGAGTATTAATTCTTGTATAAGAGAATCTATAAAGTATCTAAAGCAATTATCTATGCTATTAAAAGGTATAGATAGAGTTAGTTATAATACAGTTATTAGTCAGATAAATCAATTAACTAAAATGTTAAACAAATATTAATCAAAACTATGTTCGAACAAGTAAAAGATTACAAAAGTGCTTGCGCTGTATTAGGTAAAAAACCTATTGATAAGCGCAGGAAGTTAGATGAGCATGTCGTGTTATACATCATGCTGAGTACTATCACTGAAGCAATTAACTTTATTGCCAACGGAAACAAACCATGGATACCGGTCTACCAACAAAACAAACCAATTAAAACATGGTACAGTTGGTGGTATATTAATTGGAACAAGATTAAAGATGGTTCCGCTGCGGGTTTGTTCGGTCTGGATTCTGGCGATGGCCTTAGTTATGCGCATGCTTCTGTCGGTACTCATTTGAGGTTCATTAACAGAGAAGCAGCAGAATATGCAGCAAAAACTTTTCAGCCATTGTATATGAAACATATCTTTGGAATTGATTAATTCATATTATTAACTAAAAAACATTTATCAAAAATGGAAAGCCAAAACAAAAACGGGCTTATTTATGCCCTAATTTTCAGTATTATCGCTTTCATTGTTAGTATCGGTACTGCTATTAGCGTACGTACTAATATTATGGACGATATTAAAGATGCTATTAACCCTGATAAGGTTGAAAGTGTACAAACTACGGATACAACAACGTATACCGAACCAGTAACTATCGATGACATTCTCCAGTTCCGAAAGGATATTAAAGAACAATCTCGATATGATTCAATATTTATGAATATGCCGGATGTAGCCCTTATTGCAATACTTATGAAAGGAGGCACTGAAATGTCGAATAGTGACATAGCCAAGGAGTATTTGCAAAACAGGAAGGACTACGATAATGTAGAATTTGGTGCACAAATTAATGATACTTATAAACAAAATAAGATTACACCAGATTCTATACCGAGGAAATCTACGGCTGATATACCTATTAAAGATGAATAAAAATGTCCTTTATATTTAGTTATTGATAATTATTGCACTTGTTCGTGAGAATAGGTGCAATTGCCTAAATGAATGTCTTCAGAAGATGACAAACCTGTGGGGCGTAAGTAATAAAGAGTCTGAAAGATTGCAGATAAGAGTATGCACTTATTGGCAATATGCATACCAGAATAATTTATTATGATCGTGCGGACGTTAAAATCAGGTACTCCAATAAGATTTAGTTTTGCAGCTATTTCTGCTTATGAGTTAAAACTAAGCGAGAGCTTAAAATTGAAATTGAGACTATTCTAGTTTCGGTAAATAAGTAAAAAGCGTTTTACAAGTCTCTTATTAACAAGTGTAAGGTGGATATTAACTGTTCAACAAAAAAATCCAGAATATCCTGGTCGTCGTCAATTGAGTTATTAACTTTTAAATATTTAAAAGATGAGTATTTTAAAAAAAATTTATTTCAAGTGGAGAGCATTTAAAATGCGTTCTCGGGCTAAATCAGAAGCTCATAAGAAGCTCTTTAGCAGCCCATTAGCCTATACAAGGGCTATGAACGAAATTGATTGTCTTATTAATGGACATCAATGGAGTAGTGAATTTAATCCTAAAACAGAGCTTAACAAGCGGTTTAAGGATAGAGTGTATTGCAAGCATTGTGGGGTTTGTTATCATCAGCATACTTATAAGGAGGTAGATTAACTTATGGTACGAGTTTATAAGAACAACACTGCTTATATTGTTTGTGAAGTAAAGATATTTAAAAATGGCATATCCTACGGTACTACAAACAGTATGATTAATGAATCCTACATAAAACAAATTATTAAAGATCCTGATGATAATAGTACTATAATATCGTTAGAAGGTAGTTTTAGTATTATTATAAATGAGAACTATGATGACTTTATCATTGAGTTCTTCCGTCCGGATCCTGTTGCAATTAACAAACAACCTGCTGAAAGAAAACAAAACAAAATAGGTTTTTTAACATATTAATCAATAATATTATGAGAATAGTAATTTTTGGTATTAAAAATGATTCACTCACTAGTGAAGAGATCAAAAGATCACTCTCTAAAGCATTTCCTCATGAGTGTGGGAATATTGTAGCTATAGAAGAAAGCTATATTGCCGGAAAGGAAGATTGTGAGAACCACGATAGCGCCTTCATTGAGGCCTGTAAGCAGCTTTGTGTTGTATGCGGTGATCCTACTGAAGAAGAAGCATTCAGAGGAGCATTCTGGAAAGCGTTTTTTGTTGATAAGGCTATTGAGCCTATTATCCTTAAAACAGTTGCTACTGGTCCACGATCAACGAGAGAGTACAATGCACTGAAAGGCATGAATGCAACATTCCTTCCGAAGCTTGCTATTTCAGCATTAACAACCCTTAACGAAATGTAATTATGGGAAAAACATTTAAAGACAGTGCTTATATGATTAAGTCTGTAAACAAGAGAACGAAAACGACACATAGAGCTAAATTACAGCCCTATGATCGTAAATCTTTCAAATCTATGAGCCGTGAGTAAATTAATCTGTAACCGGAAATTAAAAGCAACTACTCTTAATTTAATTAAGAATGATTGCCCGTTACAATGTAACAAACAACATTGTGATGTATGTCAATTTAGAGATGATAACTCTGAAAGGACACAAACTAAAGCAGTTACTGTCAGTGCTCCTTCGCCAGAGGCATATGGCAGAGAATTATATTATTAACCCTAAACAAGTTAGTATGGTGCAGTCAACCCAAGCTACTATTTACCAACCAAAACCCTAATGGAAGCTTAGAAATAAGCAAGAGTACAATGGACTATACAACGGTCAACCAGGTATTGTTACCTAGGTCAGGTGAAGGAAAGGGGTTGCCTATGAATAAGGAATACGAATAAATAGGATAGTAGTACTAAGGGTATATAGCTTTGATCGGCTATATACCCACTAATAAGATTAATTATAAAAATAGCAGGAGTATTGTATAACATAACGAAGGCCTACCTGTAGAGAGTGCTGTGAACAGTGTTAAATAATAAAGCTGGAAGGATGGCTTAATTCTGCACGAGAGTTATACTTTAATTAATCTTATAAACTCATTGACTGTTAGGTCTATTGAATCGTCGTTTGGACACGGGTTCGATTCCCGTATGCTCCACTATGTTCGTTCGACTCGAACCAGTGGCAGCTCCTGTGATGGGTAACTCTTCCTCATGTGTGAAATAACACAAATGGCAACTGAGCTGCAATCGGGGCATTATGGTTTTGACAGCGACATAGAGGAAATAGAATAGGTCAATAAGCAGATAACTGGCAATACAAGTTATGTAACAGATTACACTCGCTTAGTAGCGTGATAATCTGAACGGCTCGCCATTGTCGTAAAAGGCTGGGGTAAGTAGTTTCATAAGGCTTAGAAACGCTAACACTGATAAGGTTAGAGAAGAGAGGTTCGAATCCTCTCCTTACCACTATTTAATTATCAAAATTATGAGAACTATTAAACAAATAAAAGCTCGTAAGAGGAACTTTACAATTATGTATCTTACTGGTGTATTAACAATGCTTAATTACATCGATAAGCAAATGAGAAATTATGTATTAAAAGGTGCTTTAAACAGTACACGAATTAGCATAGAGTACTTACTAATTCTCATTAAAGAAACAAATTATGAAGATTCCTTTTATGGTGAAACTCAAAAAGATGTAAAGTATGAGTGTAAAGAAAGCAATCAATGACATCCTACCTCAAGAGTGGGATTATGTTCTTAGAAAGAACAAAGTTCTAACAAGAGTAATAGATTTAATCTATGAAAATTGTATACCTCAAAGCTGGCGTAACAATAGAATGCATAAGCGTTCTGTTGAACGCATAAGACATCTAATTCGTAATTGTCCTTTTATAGATTGCTTTGATGCAAGAGCAACTAGTGAAGGATACGATTTTTGGAAAAGAATTGATTTAGAAATTATAAATTATAAAGAACAATGTCGGTAAAGAAAATTGAAATTGTTCCTTGGGTAAAGTTTAACGCTCAAGGAGTCAAAGACGAATTAGAAGCTTTAGCTCAGTCTTGTATCAGTAAAATGGATTTTCTTTCTCAGATTAAGGATAAATATGAACTTTCTTTATCTGATGCAAAGGTAGTAGCAGACAAATTTTTCAAAAAGGAGGAATAAAATATGTTAGAACTTAAAAAACCAGGCTTATATATAGCCAATGGAAAGAACATTAGTGTTCTAGTGAGAATTGCAGGCACTGCGCCATGTTTGGTTGCTGTCAGAGGTATTTTACTGAATGACATGCAAAAAGACGGTACTATCACAGTACTAGAAAAAGACAGTCTTGAACTACAAGACATCGTAGCTAATCCGAAGTCATATGTATTTGACTATCCCTCTGTAAGTGAGGCAGTCAAAAATGCATTAGGCTTAGAGGCTACTGAGAGAACTAAGATTGAGTATACGGAACAAGAGTTTAACGATTTCATTCAGGCTTATAAGAACAACAGAAAGATGTTCCCTGAAGATTATATTGTGAAAACTCAAGTTGTATTCATTAACAAAGGTTTCTCAAAATCTCAGGCAGATATGATTATTGCTCAAATTGAAACAAGGTTAAGGCTTCAAGGAGAGTTGTAATATGAATGTCATTGAGTATTTGCAAGATAAATTGGAGCCTGAATATAGGTTCTATTCAAGTACGTTACCTATAGTAACTACACCTGATATGCCTGTACCATTTATAATAAATGAAAAGGTATATGGATGTGGTAAATTTAACATAGGTTCTACCTGGTATAAGTTAGTAAAAGATAATTCTATAGAAGGTGCAATATTCTATGGATTACCTAATGCTCTTATTACTAGGATTAAACATCCAGAAATAGCTACTATAGCTAAAAGAGTTCAAAGTAAGATATTAAATGTTATGATTACTGATATTCATAACTCAAACTCTAAAACAGAGTTAGTACAGTTAAGAATTGCGGTAAACATGATTATGAATTTAACTTATCTTGATTCCGATAAAAGACTAGAATGGTCTAATTGGATAAAAGAACTCTATTGGAAAAGAAAAGCTGTAATTAATCAATATATATTGGATTACATCCTTCCTTTCTGATCCTAGGATTACGGCTATTGAGTTAGCCGTAGTCCACTAAAAATCTAGCTACTATGAAAGAAGAAGAAAAGCTTCTTGTAGAGCAAGCTAGAGAAGGTTCCGAAAAAGCTTTTAATACACTTTATAATAACTATTATAAAACAGTCTGGTATACTGCTAACAATGTAGTACATAATTCAGATGCAGCAGATGATATAACATCTATGGTATTTACTAAAGTATATTTAAAGTTACAATCTTATACTAATCATATTTCATTTGAAATGTGGTTAAAGACAATTACAGTTAATACTGCAATTGACTATATAAGACGGAATAAAAAAGAGCAGTTAAATAACTATATTGATGATGAGGAGTCAAAGATTCAATTAAGTGGATTAGAACACAGTCCAGAAGATGATATGATATTTCAGCAGAATATTAATATTGTTATGGAATGTATTCCTCGTCTTAAGAAAAAGTATAGAGATTTAATATATGCTCGACTTGATGGGAAATCCTATCAGCAAATTTCACAAGAGCTTGCCATACCAGAAGCAACAGTTAAAACCTGTTTAAACAAGGCAAGACAAAGACTAAAACAATTATTTAACCAATATTAACCAATACTTACAAATTATGGCAAATTCATTTGGTCTATTGCTTGCTGCAATAGTGATATGTTTCATCATCGCAAGATTGATGAAAGATGCCAAAGCCTTTTCTAGATTAATGGCCATTCTAGTAATAGGCTTACTTGTAGGTGCAGGAGTTAAAGAAGTATATAAGGAATGTACTTCTACTCCTGAGAAAGCTGCAGTGGTTACTGTAGAATCAGCCCCCACGTATAGTAGTAATACACCCGTTGTTTGGAATGTATTACCTTGCAATCAGGACTATACGAGTAAGGAAAACAAGGCTGAACGTGACAGTACAGTAACTGAAGCAGAAGGATTACCTACAGCGAGAACTGAAAGTAAATTTATAGATGACTCGTGACTGCAGAGATTACATCTCAGAGTTAATTTATTTTATTTACAAGTATATAACCTATTAACTTATAGCGAAGGAGCGCTACATTATCAAAATGGCAAAAGTTAGTAAAAAAGCTGAGAAATTAGCTAAGAAAAATAAGGCAAAGGTTGAGGAACCGTCAAAGACTCAAGATACTGTAGCTACTACAGTAGAAGCGCCGAAACCTGATGAAAAGCCTGCGGAAGTAGTGGAAAACAAAGAAACCAAAGATAAACCGCAGGTTAAGGACGAAAAGACCAAGACCGAAGGGGAAGTTATTGTTCCTGAAGTAGTAAAACCGGAAAGTGTTGCTATCACAACATCTACCTCATTAGGTGGAATGCTTGGTAGTGATGGCTCTAAGGACCGCATTGACAAGAATCATGCGATTGAGCTTATGGGCATTATTCGGAACGAGTATTTGACTAACCCAGAAACTCCTGAAAAGGTAAAAAAAGCAATGAAACGTCAGTTTGACGTTATGACATCTGTTGCTTTAGTACAGTATTTCACTCAGCTTGAAGGTGACTTCCAGACTATGGGAGTACGTATTAATGCCGAAATGCGTGAACAAGCAGAACGCGTTCTTGGTGAATACCTTGGCATTAAGGTGAAGTATATGCAGGCAAATGATAATTCTCGTCAGTTAGTACTTGAGTTCAAGGAAGTGCCTGAGGAAGTGAAGGAAAACGCTAGAAAGGATGCAGCTGCAGCTAAGGAAGAAATTCCTGAACCAGATCCTAATATGCCAGCTGCAGATAAGTTGAAAGCTCTCCGTACTATTTTCTCACAGAAAGAAGGTATCGGAAAGAACTTCCTTCAAGGTATTGAATGGGGACGTAAGGCATTCTCATTCAGTAAAGAAGAAAAGAAGGCCGTTGTGCTTGCAAATCTCATTAAGAGTGGAGCAGATGCAACACTGCTTACCTGCATAAAAGGTATGGTAGGAGGCAAGTTGAATACTGAGCATAGCATTCTTGGTGCACATGCCTTGTTGAAGGGCTGGTGTCCGAGTGTTAGTGATGCAGAAATTGCAGAACTTATTCAGGTAATCGTTTCAATCAATTCTGAAAAGAAATTGAAGGAATGGAACGAGAGAGCCGGTGACAATCTCAAAACAACCTTAGAGAAAGAACTCAGTGCCGTTACTCTCAGTATTCTTACTGCAAATGTAGATAAGGCTATTGATGCTATCCTGAAAGGAAAAGATGATGAAGTAACTGTTATGAATGCTGATCAGAACGGCTTTGTAACTATTCATCCATCTGCTATTTACAAGACACTTGTTTCTACATATGGCGATTCTCCAAGTATCCTCAAGGATAAAGTCGCAGAACTTGTCAAATATTATGCGAAACCTATCGCAAGGTTTGCAGATTATGTAGACAAAAGTGCCTATTCCGACAAATAATCAATATGAAACGGATTAATTTGTGGATCACACTATTCGTAGTGTGTCTTGGAGGATTTATTGGATTTGATCCAAATTCTCCGTCTCAAACTTTAGATGCAAGTCAGACTATGATTCGTTGGGTAGACGTACCTAAAACACCAGTAGACGTACTTGGTTTGAATTCTAAGTCTATCAATATCAATCTTAAGGATGAGACTGTATCTGTTGACGGTGACGTCAATAATACTTCTGTGACAATTACAAGGGACGTTGAAACACTCCCGGAGTTTAAAACCAAGGTAATTGAAAAGGTAATTTATTTACCTGAAGACATTGCCTATAGAACTAAGTTTTTTAACAGGTTAATGCCTATTAATAAAACTTTACCAGTTAAAAACTGGTAATCTGCCGAAGATAAACGCAGACCGCTAATAGAGATGCACAAGCGGTATATAAGAGCTATAAGTGTAAAAATTCATTACTTGAGCCTGACTAAGCCGTGTGATGTGAGCAATACAGGATACTGAAATGTATAAGTAATAGCAAACACTATTCTATTTATACTATAGTATGATAACTTGTTGTGTTATAAAATTGTTCTATAACTGAAGAAGCAACAAGAAAATGGGAGAGCGTGCGTAACCCATAAGTGAGAACCGACTGGTGACTAAAAGACGCAGATGTGGAAGGAGCAGCTATCGCATCTAAACAAGGCAAAGGGGTATCGTTCACCTCTATACATATCCGTTTTAGCTATTTCAAAAGCAGAATCACGAAGGGATGTGAACACGTGCTGTATGTTGTCATTTAAATCTGAATCGACTAGCATTCTAGGGTAGTCTCCAAAACTCCCCTGTGCAGGGCGGTAACCAATCCGTTGGCCAAAGAATACTAACCTAGTGTTTTACATATATTTAAAATCTTCACTCGTATCGAAGCGCATGATTCAATTGGGAATGGACATTATTTGTCTAAATATATGTATATAAAGGGGTAAATTATATAATAATGAGCAGAAATTGAGACAAGACATGGCTGAGTAGCAATGATCCATATAGAACTTCATTTGTATTGAAGCTATATGACTGATTAACTGGATTAGGTGCAAAACCTATACGCAATACAGTGAACGTAAGAGTTAGCTGTTTGGGAGAAATCCCTATGGAAAGTAAATTGCGTGTCTTACAGCTTGAGATATTTCATATATAGTTGCAATTACTATACTGTTTATGACAAATAAGCAGAATGAAGTTAAGGTTATTATATAATAAAGTGACTTGTCAGTAATGTCACTATAAAATCTAACGTGCTTTGCACTGGAGTATAAACTGACTAGCGCCTGAAGTCCGCAATAAGACTATTGGTTGATAGATATAGGATTAGTATAAATATATCTATTTCGAAAGAAAAGGGAGTGGGCCAGGACCACTATTAAAACTTGGAAAGTTGAAGTAAAGTTACTTTAGTACTAAGGTTTGCTATAAATAATTTGGTAAGAGCTATGCACTCCAGCATAGAGCAGGATCTTACAAAGCATCCTAGAGGCCGACACGAAGCAGAGTGGAAGTAGTCTGTGTATTGCCTTAATAAGCAGCTTGCATATTAAAGAGAATATGAAGAAGGTAAGACTTATTAATGAGTGCCTACGCTGAATCGAACAGCTATAACAAATAAGGAGAGTGCCAACATATTTAACTTAAAAACAATAGGGAAGTTCAATGGTAGTAAGTTTGACAAGCTTACAAGCCACCCCGCTATCGAAGAACCTTGCTACATGAAATTTCGTAAAGTAATATGCGCAACATATTACCTAAGAAGATCGCTGAAACGATGCTTTAGTACCTCTCATTAGGGTATGTCGTTGAATGGTTGGAAATACCATGAGGTGAAGTAGTAACCCGAGATTTATCGCAATGTCGGAAGTGAATTTGTCCGGAAGTGGGCGTCTTGGAAAATTAGACGGCTTTTTGTAAGTGTTTTAGTAACGTTTCTCAACAGAAACGACCCTCATTCGCCAGGTCCTATTAGGATAAGAATGTTGTAATAGCTTATATGCCTGTAGTAGTATCGTACTATGATGATAGGCTCTTTATAATGCATCTAATCGCGTTATAAGGCACGGCAAATATAGGGAAACGGTAGAGTTACGAGTCCCCTTTTTAAGTATAATCTCGAAGCTCAGAAATAATTAACAGATTATTTCAAAAATTAACATATCGTAAAAGTTTAAGTGAAAGTAGATAAGCGGAAGAACAGTTGACTCATATGTCTTATGAGTAAAGTCCTACGGGGAATACTGAGTATGAAGAATCAAGTAAATTACAGATTTTATCAGACATTAACAGATTTACAAGTAAACTTCAGAATATGCAATAGCATTACGATCTAGTAAGTGAGTTCTACTATACTTATACACATTAACAGTAAATTACAGATTTTATCAGACATTAACAATTCGTCGTATTACTGAATACATTATTGAGATTAATTAACCTCTTTCAAAGCTTTATTAAAGCGGCTCTAAGAGACTGAGCAGGTTAGCAGAATAAGAGTAATACGCTAAATTTAAAAATTAGTATTAACAAAAAAATGATTGTATCTCGCTAAGAAATCAATCTTAAAATCAAGTAGGAGATATTAAAATGGAAAAAGCAACTATTAACGGTGCTATGATTGCTCCGTATCGGGCAGAGTTAGAAACTTGGAATCTTATTGGTAAGAAGATTCTGACAGTAAAAGCAGAACCGGCTGATTTGGAATATAATGACAAAGTTCGGGCAAATGAACTTCGTCTTGTTCGGCCGATTATGAAGTATGTAATCGAAGAAATTGACATTACGGGTAGTCGTATAACTTGTCTTCCTGACGGCTGTACGCCGGTCATTGAATTGAACAATGATCCGTCTTTGCAGTTCAAAATTGGACCCGCCAAGTTCAATGAAGTAAACAATGAAACTATCGCTCAGGCTATTGAGTTCAATAGTAAACCGACTACAACTGGTCGTGCTCCAATCTTCTTTACTGATTATCTGAAGTTGACTGAACATGTCAACCGTCTGAACGGCTTTGAGATGGAAAAGGCTGATCAGATTGCAGAAGAGATGTTAAATCTCTCCAAGATGCTGAAGGAACTTAACAATCTTCAGGCTTCTAACTGTGATCGTTATTATGACGAGCTCGGTACTCCGATTAAAAAATAACGAAAAGTTCTCGTAAAGGATGAAAATACTTTCTGATTCTAAGAAATTATTACTTGAACTCCTTTTGAAAGATACTCGTATTAGTAGTGAAATTCTTCTTAATGGAGAAATTCCTGAGTCTATTAAGGTTCATGACGATGGGTCAGTAACCTTTTATAGAAGTAGACAGCATTGGTGGAGTTGGCTGTTTCAGGATAAAAAAACTTACGAGTTTCGGGAGTTGAGTACAATGATGCTTGCAGCTTATAGCAAGTATCTACCGCCAAATAAGTATCTCAATAACATTCTTACTCAGAAAGTTATTGAAGAAGCTTATAAGACTCATGATTATGAGTCAGTTATCAATCGATTTGCTTTGTATGCTTTTCTAGGTGTAACAGAAGGGGATTACAAAATTAGTAAAACTATGCTGATAGACGATGATCCACAGCAACAGCAAAAAAATGCGCGTGGACAAAAAATAGGCTCATGTATTGGCTATCTTAATTTAGGTGGTGGAGACATGGCAATCAATATTAATCTCATAGAAGATTAATTATTCATGAATAAGTATTAGCAGATGTACGCTTATTCCATGCTTAGAATTGAATAGACTCATCAAAAGAGTATTTAGTAGATATGTAAAGACTATAGTAAATAGATGTAAATGTTATTAAAGTAATTATGTATCGAATAAGAAATGGAGATGTTTATATAAAACCACAAGAGCCCAAGATGATGGGTCAGGGCTTCTTGGTTTTTTTATCTGCTAGTAGATAATGACCGTAAGGTTAATAAGGCAAGCTTGAAATAATTAGAGCTACTCTTTCGATAGAGCTACTAGCACTACAGGTAAGCGATTTCTAATATACGTTATTTTAATCAAGTATTAACTTTTTAAAAATCAACATATATGACAAGATCAATTACAACAAATATTAAGCCAAACATACTCATTACAAAACGTGATAAATTAACTGCAGAGATTACTCGTAGCTGGCGAATTATAGCTACAGAGAATGTAGTTAAAAAAGGTTTTACTCGTAATTATGATTTACGAGCATTACTAACTCATATTCGTGCTATGTACGAAGAGCTAGTAATTCTTAAGTTACGAATCCAGTGTGCTAATATGGGAATGAAGTTTAAAGATCTTCCTAAGGATGCTAACATTATTAACATTTATAAGCTATCAGCTTTAAATGAATTCTATGTTAAGCTAGGTGAAATGGCTAAAGAGCATACAATTAATCCTGTGCTTAAGGCTAAAAAAGGAAAACGTAATTTAGGTATTACTGAAGAACTTACACGTACATATTTCCGTAATATGCAAAATGGATGTTTGTTAACATTGAATAGTTTGCGTAAAGCAATTGCTGATTTCAATGACAATACAGATTTGAGTGATGATTCTGCACCTTTGTATTTAGTAGCATAACATTACTCTTTATTGTTTTTCATAAAAATTTTAAAAATTAATGAGTGAAAGGAGTAGTAGGAATATTACTCCTTTTTATAAAATATTACAACTATGAACAAAACTGATCAACAGAAAAATAATACATATATAGACTACTGGACAAAAACCGGTAAGTCTTCTAAAGAAGCTAATCAATCTATTAAGATTGCAAAGACTGTAACTTATACAGATAAAAGTGGTACAAAACGTACTCGAACTACATTTCAACATCCTATTTTAAAGGATATTACGTTTAGTAAACCGCATATTAGAAATAGCGGTCTTACTGAGAAAGAGAAGAAGGAACGCTTTGACAAAGCTCCTTTCAGTGACTATCATGACAAACTGATTAACTCTACTTATAGTAGAGAGAACCGTATAGCTAAACAGCAAATGCTAAAGGCTATTCATGATGAGAAAATACAGAGTATTATGTTTAAGAAAGCAACGCATAAACTTGCCGTAACTAAATATAACCAAGGAGATTGTCCTAATTTATTAGTAGTAAAATTATATGATAGTAATAATCTACCATATGATTTTAGTAGTACACCATCTCGACTCAGTTTAGAGGAACTTCGCAAGAAAGCTGAAACTATGAACTTAGAATTCAGCAAGTCAATACGAAACTATGCTGGAATTGAAATTTGGGAAAAATCAGAATATATGAAGAAATATAATGGCGGAAACTATCGTTTCTGTATATTCCGAGAAAAACAAGACACTAAATCAAAAAAAGAAACCAAATTAGCAGCATAATGAATGAAATTACAGTGTTAGACATTATCAGTATTAAGCGAGAAGCAGCAAAACTTATTTGAGTAAATACTGAAATACGTGAAGGGCAAGCTATATACATAGCAGCTCAGAAAATGTTCCCTAAAGCAGTTAATAAGTTGAAACATACTAAAGTTGATTGCTTCTATGAAGATTCTAGAATAGATTTATTTCTACTAGAGTTACAGAAATTAAACAATAATTAAAGCCAGAGCTAGGAAACTAGCTCTTATTGCGGGGTAGAGTAACGGTAACTCATTAGTCTCATAAGCTAAAAATATAGGTTCGAATCCTATCTCCGCAACTAACTAAACTTTAATGATATGCAAATACGTGGAAAGACGGTATTTGTATTCGATATCGAGGTATTTCAAAATATCTTTCACTGTTCTGTTAAAAATACAGAAACAGGAGAAGTATATAAGTTTGAAATCTCTGAAAGAAAGAACCAACTAAGAGAATTAGTAAGGTTTTTTAAACAAGTAGATTCTTACATAAAATGGGGTGATTTCTATACTACAGATTTAGAAATAAAATCTGAGATTATCTTTTGTGGATATAATAATCTACATTATGATAATCCTATAATAAACTATATTATAGAGTATGAAGACAAACTCATGAGTTATAATGTAGCTACAATATGTAGTTCTATATTTAACTTAAGTAGGACTATTACTACTTCTACAGAGGATGATATAGAAGCTTGGAAACATTGGAAGTATCAGATTTGGTTTGATACTTTTGATTTACTTACTATGCTTTACTCTAATAAACTTAGAGTAGGTTTGAAAGAAATTCAAGTAACTATGCAATATCCTAATGTACAAGAATTTGTATGTGATTGGAGTAAGCCTCTTCCATTAGAAGATTTTGACAATATGATTGATTATAATATCAATGATATTGAATCAACTACAGAGCTTTTAAATAGATGTAAGAAAGATATTGACTTACGTATAGCTATTGAAGACGAATACGGTGTACGAGTCCTTAGTAAGGATGGTGTAAACATTGGAATGAAGATTTTGACTCAAAAGTATCTTGAAAAAACAGGTTTAACCTGGTGGGATATTGAGGGATTAAGATCACCAATGGATTATATACCATTAAAGGATGTAATACTACCGTTTATTAATTATGATAGTCCTATCTTACAGGAAGTACTAAATGATATGAAAAATCAGATAGTGTCTCCTGGTAGAAAAGGCTATGAAAACAACTTCGTATTTAATGGTTTACGTTATACTGTAGGAGTAGGAGGGATTCATTCTAAAAATGATCCTGAAATTATTATTCCTAAAGAAGACGAAATGCTCATTGACATCGATGTCGCATCACTATACCCAAGTATGTTAATAGAATATGGATTTTACCCTAAACATTTAGGTCCTGAATTCTTAGAAGTATATTCTCAAATTAAAGATGAGAGAATAGAAGCAAAACATAATGGAGATAAAGTGAAAAATGAGACATTAAAGTTAGCGTTAAATGGTTTGTCAGGTAATCTACAAAATCAACATAACTTCTGTTACAGTCCTTTTGCAGTAATGCAAATTAGGATAAATGGACAGTTGTTATTGCTAATGTTAGCTGAAAAGCTAACACAAATAGGATGTCGAATCGTCCAGGCAAATACTGATGGTCTGTTTGTATTACTTAAGAAAAGTATATATGAACAGGCTAACAAGATTTGTCGAGAATGGGAACAACTTACAAGACTTACTCTTGAAGAAGAGCGTTTTGAAGCTATGTACCAATATGCAATTAATGACTATATTGCAGTTAAAGAAGGATATAGGGAAACTAAAAATCCTGATTTAATTAAGACAAAAGGTATGTTTATTACTAAAGTACTATTAGGTAAAGGATTATCTGCAAAGATAATACCTGAAGCTATTATAAAGTACTTTGTAGATGGTATACCAGTAGAAGACACTATAAAAGGATGTACAGATATACGTAAATTCTTAATGTCTGAGAAAACTGGTAAACAATGGCATGTTGAATACATGAACCAAGAACAACAGCGAACTAATCGTTTCTATGCATCTACTAATGGTGGATACTTATGGAAATGGAAATATACAGGTCATGCAGAAGGTGAAGTAGTAGAATACTATGAACCTTATGTAGGAAGACAAAGCTATATTGCAAAAGAAAAGTCATATCAGAATATGCTTACTGCATCTGGTGTTACTCTTTTGAATAAGTTCGATGATAAACCAATTGAAGAACGCAAAATTAATTACAGATATTATCTTAGAGAAGCTCTAAAGATAATTGAAGAATTACAACCAAGACAATTAGAACTGTTTTAACAGAATCTAACATATTGTATCAAAATTTTAGGATTGTCATAAACTTTAATGCTTATGATACTAGAACTAGATACATCTCTATTAAACAAGTATAATATTTCAATAAATCAATTAGTATTTATTTCTCTTGTATTGAATGATAATCAACCTAATAATCAAGACATTCAGGAACTTCTCAGCCGAGTTAATGAAGAAGAGATACAAGAGTTAATTCAACGTAACATTGTTGTAGTAAATATTTCTGACAACAATCAAATTTATAGTCCTTCAGAAGAACTACTTAAGTCTATTAAAAAAGATAGAGAAAGTATGTTCAATGAGTTCTATGAAGTATTTCCAGTTTATGTTACAAGGCCTGATGGTACAAAAGGCTTTCTAAGAGCTAATATAAACAAATGTAGAAAGGAATATAACCGTATCATAGGTAAATCCAAAGCAATGCATAATCATATTATGGCTTGTCTGAGGTACGAAATAGATGATAAAATGCGAACGGGCAAAATAGGTTATATGAAAACTATGTGGAAATGGCTCACTCAACATGAGTGGGAATGTTACGAAGAGCAAATGAACTTAGAACAACAAACAGCAAATAGTTATGGAACAGGAATCCTTTAAAACATTACCGTTTAAAACAATAGCTGAAGTAACAGATGAATCTGTTAGATATATTCAAGCTAGAAAGGATAAGACAATCGTGCCTTTAAAAACACGATGGTCTAAGTTCAATAAAGTCTGCTGTGGTGGATTAGAACCAAATATGATCTTAACAATCGCAGGAGGTTCAGGTTCTGGTAAATCAGCATTTGCAAATACGCTTGAAACTGATTTAATTGATTTAAATACCGATCAGGATATTGTAATCTTAGATTTTTCGTTTGAGATGCTTAGTTATAGACAAATTGGTCGAAAATTAAGTAATCGATTAAGACGCACTACCTCGGAATTATATAGTGCAAATGACAGTATAGATGATGCTACTTTAGACAAAGTTAAAGAAGAAGCAGAAAAAATTAAAAAGTATCAAATATTTTATATTGATACTCCTAGTACTGTAGAAAGTATCGAAAAAACTATAGATTATTTTCACGAAACAATAGCTAAGGATAAATGGCTTATTGTTATACTTGACCATGCCTTACTTGTAGAAGGCGAAAGTGAACGTGGAACAATAGTCGATTTACAGAAAATGTTTATTCGTAAAAAGAAATTATCTAATACGAGTATTATACAGATTTCACAGATGAATCGAAATATTGAACAACCTGATAGGATAAATAATCCTTCTATGCATTATCCTATGCGTAGTGATTTAGCTGCATCAGATGCAATATTCCAAGCTAGTGATTATGTGATAGCTTTATCACGTCCAGAATTACTTAATATACTTAGCTATGGAGTTAATCGCTTACCTGTAAAAGACAAGGTATATCTTCATTTCTTAAAAGTAAGAGATGCTGGAGAACCATGTATATTAGAGTTTAACAATGAGCTTAAGTATGGTAATCTGATAGAAGCTAGCCCGAATACTACAATGCAGCATACAGTAGTATTTAATAATAAAATAGGCTGAAATTATGAAAAATATTTTAACTATATCTCTTCCAAACAAAAAGTGTGATAAGAATGGTATTTATAAGAACTATTTGCTAAAGCGTTTAGCTCTTACTTATCCTGAGTTGTTAATCGATGGTATCGATACTGAAGAGACACCGTTTAGTTATCAGTATATTGGACCAAGCGATAAGATTCGTTTTGGTGCAGACTTATATTCTGCATGCGACGTAGCTAAGTATCGGAAGTGTACTTATTGTCCGTTTGCAGAAGAAAACTATAGCCTTGCAACACAGTTTGAATTGGCTATGAAAAAATTAGATGATTACGCTAAACTTCGCCGTGATTATCGTAAACCGTTATATGATTTCCGTTTGCCGGATGGTACTCCTGTTAAAGAGTACGGAAATTTTATTCAGGTAGGTTATAAGCTTATCCCGAAGTATAATCGTGGATATATTATGTCTTTACCTCGCGAAGAAAAGACTATCATTAATAACGTTATTGTTATGATTAATAACAATACTGAAATTAATGCTTCATTAAATCTTTAATTTACTTTACAATATCAGATTTTTTCAGATTATATCAAATACTATCATATTAGATGTAAAGTAGTATAACCTAATTTATTATGTTAATACTACCAACTGAAAAGAATAAACCAAAGGTGCAGAATCCACGATTTCTGATACTTTTCGGTAAACCAAAAGCTGGTAAAACGACTTTACTTTCTATGCTTGAAGGTTGTCTCATTATAGACTTAGAAGGTGGTTCTGAGTTCTTAGAAGCACTTTCTATTCAAGCAAGAAGCGTTAATGATTTAGCTGAAATAGCAAATCAAATTAGACAAAAGATTACTCAAACAGGTACAAAACCCTATAAGTATATTGCAATTGATAATGCAACTCGCTTAGAGGAAATCTGTTTACCTTATGCTGCTACTTTATATCGTCAAACTCCTATGGGTAAGACGTATAAGGGTAATGATGTAAGACAGCTTCCTAATGGATCCGGTTATTTATATCTTAGAGAGGCAGTAAAGAAAGTAATTTTTATGTTTAAAGAACTATGTGATAACTTCATCCTCATTGGTCATACTAAAGATAAAATGATTAATAAGGATGGTGAAGAGCTTACAGAAATGGCAATAGACCTAGTTGGAAGATTAGGAGACATTGTTTGTGGTGAAGCAGATGCTGTAGGTTATGTCTATCGTAAAAAGAATGAGACTCATATCTCATTCGAAGGTGGAGATAACTCAGTACGTGAAGCCAGAGCTCCTCACTTAAGAGGAAAGAACATAGTTATTGCAGAAAGTAATGAGAACAATGAGATTACAACTCATTGGGATCGAATCTATTTACCAGAATAAAACACATTGATATGTATAGTAAAGAAAGAGCGCAACAGATAACAAAGAATGACGTTAAGTTTATTCCTGCAGGTATTCAAGAGAATGTAGCATTGAAAAGTGCACGTGTAGCTGAATCTCCTACAGGTAGAAAGTTTTTTGAAGTAGTATTTGAGAAAAACGGAGCAACTCTAACTCAAACAGAATGGAAGCCTGATAATAAAAACGGGCAACTTAGTGATGAAGATGTACAGAGAAAGGAAGATAATCAGTTCTCTCGTACTATGCAATTACTTCTTTGTTTTTACAAAGACGAAGAACTTGTATTTAACGGTACTAATTTTGAAGAATTTGCAAAAGAAGTAGTAGACTATTTGAATAAAGCGGATAAGTCTAAACTTCTGCGTGTTAAAATCGTATATAACGATAAGGGTTATACTACTCTTCCGTCATATGCAAAATATACTTTTATTGAGCCTATGATATTGCCTGAAGGTCAAACTTCAGCAATTACAGAACTGCGTATTGATAATTTTACTAAGCCAGTAGTTGCAGATGTTGAGACACCTGTAGCTAATCCGGGTCCTAGTGAAAGCATCAGTATCTCACCTACAGTAGAAGCTGCAGTAGAGAACAATGCAGAGAATCCTTACGGATTGCCGTTTTAATAGGACAATAAAATCCTAAGTCTACGCTAGGCATAATATAGCGATACGTGAGTAGCATACCGCCATGTGAGTCTTTAGACAAAATAATGGATTACTAATAGTATGCACTCACGTTTTTTTATTTGTAGAACTAAAAAATCAATTTTTATATGAGATTATCAAAATTTATTAATAAAACTTTCCTTAAGAAAACAGGTACAGATGCAGAGATAGTAGATACTAAGTACACAATTCAAAACATTAACACCAGAGATGGAGTTAATGTAAAACGAGATGAATTGAAAGTAGGAGATATTATCTATGCCGCTATATCTACTACTATAAAAGAAAATGGAAAGAAAAAGCGATTAAACTTAAGAAAAGATATCTACCAACTTAAAGACTCATATGGTAGATTTACGTTTATCGATTATCTTGGTAATGAGTACAAGACATCTTTGACGGCTATTAAGATTATTAATTGTTTATCTGCTAAGCAGAAAGAAGCAGAAATAAATGATTTACTTGATAAGCATGAAAAAGAACTTATAGAAGCAGAGAGACTAAAGTATCTAGAGGAGAGTAAACGACTAGGATTTAAGTTTACTGACCTTGAGCCAGAAGATAAGTTACGTAGAACTATTGACGCTGGCATAAAGAATATATGGATGGTTGGTCCAGCAGGATGCGGCAAGAGTACAATGGCAAGAAATGTAGCTAAAGAGCTAGAATTACCTTACCTTTGTATTAGTTGCGGCATTGGTACTTCGGCTACCGAGTTTATTGGTTATAAGTATCCGACGCGTGAAAAGACTCGTTTTGCAGAGTTTTACGCTGAGCCATCTATTATATTGATTGACGAGATAACGGCATTAGATCCTGCAGTTGCACAGATCTTAAATGCAGCGTTAGCTAACGATGAAATTGAGACTACTACGGGCTTAGTTCATCGACATCCAAACTGTATTATTATTGCTACTAGTAATACTTTTGGTTTTGGATGTGATCGTCAATATGTAGCAAATAACCAGTTAGATGCGTCCACTATAGACCGCTTTGTTGGTGGTATTGTAGAGGTTACGTACTCTGCTAAATTTGAAGATAGATACGATGCAGAAGTTGTAGAATATGTCCGAATTCTTAGAGCTTTCGTTCAAGAGCAGAATTTACGAAAAGTATGTTCTACTCGTATGATTCAAGCGGGTCATAATCTTAAGTATCATCATTTCATGGATTGGAAATGGCGTCTGACTATTAACTGGACAGACAATGAGAAAGAGCAGTTAACTAGATGGTTAACTGAAAAAGGGATACAAAAAGCTAATAAGAAACATTAAAACAACTTCTATATGGTAGAATTATCTTATACGTACGATAGCATTAGTAAATTTTATGAAGACGCTCTTCATCCTACACCTGAGGGTAATATAGAAGATACTTTGCGCCACCTACAAACTGAAGAAATAAGCTTTAGAGGTAACGATATTGCAACTATTAAAAAGAGTCAATACAGTTATACTAAAGGTCTAGCTGAAATGAAGAAGCTAGACTTAAATCTTAATTTAGGTGGTTCAAAGAGATCTTATAAATGGGATGAAACTGATGGTGATGATATTAGCTATGATCGACTTATAGACGGTTTTCCAGCTATGAAAAAGCGAGTTAAAAGTCATGGAATAGGAAGTGGACGTTTAGTAAACATATATGTAATAATATCCGAAAACTGTGGTATCGGTTCACAAGAGATGCTCGTTAAAGCTTATACTGCAATGCAGATTGTAGACTTACTCGAGAATCTAGGATATCGTGTAGCAATATATTCTTGTGATTGTACTCTTGATTCAAGTGGTATGTATAAAGGAGAGCAAGGTGTTAAATACACGGTACAAGTATGTTTAAAACGACATGAAGATTCTTTGAATCAAGGATTAATACTTAATGGAATAAGTCCTTGGTTTTTTCGCTATTATTTATTTGCTCATCAAAAGGGCAGATATAAAAATGGTTGGGGAATGGGAAGAGCTGTAGAAATGGAGCTTGAACAGACCAGAGAAAATATTGTCATTAATCATGGAGAGTGTCTAAATAAAAGATCTGCCGATAGCAAAATAAAGCAGATAATAAAATTATTCGGAATAGATTGATACGTTATGCAATAAATAGCAGCTATGCCTAAATCCCGCATAGTGGTGTACAAAGATAGGTGTGAGTCCTATGATACGAAGTTTATTTCGACGTCTTTTTAGGAAGTATAGCTTTTATCACTAGATAAAAGATTTTACTGTCCTATAAAATGGTAGCAGTACTGAATAGGGAATAGATGACTTCTGTTTAACAGATATAGGGCTATTGATTTCTTGTATTGATTACTACTATTTTCGTGCGAACACAAAGATGTAAAGTAATTTTCCAGAGATTATTCATATATTGTCTAATATTTTTTTAAACTTTACGCCAATGTAAAATAACATATAATAACAGATTTTATCCTATAGTAGTGAGAGCTATAGGATATACGGGAGATGCGTTAACTGTAATAGGTAGTACAGGTCGCCGAATAGAGATAGCGTGTGGTATGGTTCGAATCCATCCTCTCCCACACTAACGCGTACAGGATATGTATGATAAAAGAAGGGTAAAGAAACCCACAGAATGTATTACTTTAGATTATATATTATCTAAGGTAACCGAATACGACATATATGCTCATTACTTAGGGCAATTCAAAGTAGGAGCTATCTATAATAGTCCATTTCGTAAGGATAAAAACCCTTCTTTTGGAGTTTATTATAGTAAGCGAACAAAACAGCTATTATTTAAAGATCACGGTACAGGAGAATGTGGAAATGTAATTAAGTTTGTATCCTTATTCACAGGAATAACAAACTATAATGATATTCTTAAGGATATTATTAAACAATTGCATATTACTCCTGATACTACTTTAGATAATAGTAAGCAGTATATTCCATCTACAGATACTGTTATTGGAGTAGTACGCCAGGACTTTACTTCAACTGATATAAATTACTGGCAACAATTTAATATATCTAAGGAAACATTAAAGAAATTTAATGTTAACAGTATTAAATACTATTTATGCAATGGTATTGTAAAAGGTATTTATAAACCTGAAAATCCTATGTATGCTTATAAAGTATACAATAACTTTAAAATTTATAGACCATTAGCAGATAAATATACAAAATGGCGTAATAACTTAACTGAATATGACATTCAAGGTTATGCTCAATTACCTAAAAAAGGAGATGTATTATTTATAACTAAAAGTATGAAAGATGTAATGTGCCTTTATGAGATGGGAATACCCGCAATATCTCCTTCATCTGAAAGTACTTTTATTCCTAATGATATATTAGAGAGTCTTAAGAAGCGTTTTAAGCGCATTATAATCCTGTTTGATAGAGACCTAGCAGGAGTAAGATATAGTCGTAAAATAAGCCTTAAAATGGGCTTAGAAGCTTGTTTTATACCAAAGTATTTAAATGCAAAAGATGTATCGGATGCTATAAAATTAAATAACTTTGAAATTGTAAAAAAAGAAATAGAGAAAATTGTTAACAAACAATATAAACATGCGTTATAATATTATATGTTTATATAATTTAACAGCATGAAAAAAGAAAATGAAATTTGGAAAGTTATACCAAATTATGAAAATTATGAAGCTTCTAATTTTGGAAGAATAAGGTCAATTGATAGAGTAGTTAAGAGAGATCGTTATACTACCAGAAAGATAAAAGGTAAAATACTACAGCAGTTTGCTAAAAACTCAGGATATTTACAAGTAAATTTATCTAAAAATAGTAAAATAGAAACAAAAACCGTACACAGGTTAGTAGCTATTACTTTTTTAGAAAACACAAATAATTATACAGATATTAACCATAAAGATGAAAATAAACATAATAATAATATTAATAATCTTGAATGGTGTACTAGAAAGTATAATATGAACTATAATAAATTGCCACTTAAGAAATATAAGAAGGTATTAAAATTTAATAAAGAAGGATGTTTACTATGTATCTATACAAGTTTAAAAGAAGCTGCAGAGCTTAGTAATTTATCTAAGAGTACAATAAGTGGTTATTGTAATAACTTACATAAAGATCCTAACGGATATATTTGGAAATATGAAACCAAAAAATAAAAAGAAATAGACAAAAGGTAGAGTAAAAAATGCTACACCTAATGTCTACAATGGTATAAAGTTCCGAAGTAAACTTGAAACCTATACATACAAAAAACTTAAAGAAGCTAAAATTCCAGCTGAATATGAGTCAACTCACTTTGAGTTAATACCTAAGTTCGAATATAATGGAGAGAAAGTAAGAGCTATGACTTACTTACCTGATTTTATAGGTAAAGACTTTATAATTGAATGTAAAGGACTCATTGGAGATTCATTCCCTTTACGTTGGAAAATCTTTAAGTATACTCTAATGAAGAGTAATTCTAACTATAAACTATATTTAGTTAGAAACCAAAAACAAGTCGATGCTATGATCGATGAATTAAAAACCAAAAATTAACAGATTATGTCAGAATTTATAAAAGTTGGAGAAAAAATTGTCAATAAACCTACAGGTCTTGATTATGACTTGATAAATGGTAAAGTATATAATTTGAAATGGGACCGTTACAACGGAATGTCCTATTTTGAAGAAGATGGTTTACTTAGTCTCCCAGCCAAAGTATATACAACAAAGAGTGATGATATTTTCATCAAGCGAGTAAATACATATTTCCAGAAAACAAGTAAATTGTCTACTGGAGTAATGCTTAGTGGCATTAAAGGTACTGGCAAAACCGTTATGGCTAAAGTTATAGCCAAAAATTCTAATCTGCCTATTATTGTAGTAGATGAGGATTATCCTACAGGTCGTATTAACGATTTCTTCCGTAAGTTCGAAACCCCTGTTACAATTATCTTTGATGAGGTAGATAAACACTGGGATACAGAAGATTTGTTAGGATGGCTTGATGGTGTACAGACTAATGCTAAGAAATTAGTTCTGTTTACTTGTAATAACGAAGATAGAGTAAATGACTATCTGAAAGATCGTTGTTCACGTGTACGTTATATTAGACACTTTGAAGCAAACGATAATGCTCGATTCTTACGTGAAATCTTACGAGACAAAGGTATTGCAGAAGATAAGATTGAAGATACTTATACATTTATTGTAAATAACTTTGGTCTATTATCTATTGATAATATCTTATCATTTATCGATGAAAAACTCTTATTCCCTGAACTTTCTAATGAAGAGATATTTAACGATATGAATATTTCCTCTAAGAAAGGTAAAAAGAATATAATCGGAGAAACACCAGATGAAGAAGATGAAGATGATGATGATTGGTTGTATGATGATGACGAAGAATACGAGGAGGATGAAAGTCTACACAAGATAATTATGTGCTCTTGTAACTAAAAAAAATAAGGCTAGTAGAAATACTAGCCTTTTCTAATATTATGAAAGTATGTGGTTTAAGTGATTTACATGGTAATTTTATTGATATACCAGAGTGTGATGTACTATGTATCTGCGGAGATATAGTAGGATTAGTTGAACAACGTTCAATTGAACAGTCTAGACATTGGTGGTATAATAGATTTACTAGTTGGGTTAATAGATTACCTTGTAAAAAGGTAATTATTACTCCTGGAAATCATGATTTTTTCCTTGAAGATGCTTATAAAAAAGGTTATCTTGAAGAATTACGTAAAGATTTAAGCGCTAGAACTAATGGTAAGTTAGAAATTCTTATAAATAGTGAATATACTTACGAAGGAATAAAGTTCTATGGCTGCCCTTTTATACGTCCTATAAAGTTCCAAAATGGAAGATGGGCGTTTGAGGATGATTATAATGAGGAAAGTAATACTTGTTGTTATGATAATATTCCAAAAGATACAGATGTACTTCTTACTCATGATAATCCCTATTATAATGGTATATTAAACTATCTTATACCTAAAAATATAAAATATCATCTATACGGTCATTGGCATGAAGGAACTTCTTTTATTAAAAATAATAAATATAGACATAATTGTTCTATATTGAATGATATGTATAACATAAAAGATAATTTTAAGCCTATAGTTATTGATGTTAATAAGGACATTGTTCCTATAAAAGAGGATGAGATTCCTCTACCAGTAACTGGAGATATTATAGATGATGAGCAAAATTTAACAGATGAAGATTATGAACTTGATACAGAAAGCAATTAAGAAAGCAAAAGATTTTATTGACGAAAAAGTTATGTCTCGTAAATTCGATCTTTATATAAAAACAAAAAAGATAGAAATGGAACAGGATATAATAGAAGCAGAAGAGAATATTGAAAAGGCCTTAAAACAAGGATGTTTTGAGAATGCTTTCATAAATTTTCGTACAATGAATAGAATCAAAGAAGGTTTTGAGTATTTAGACAAATTTGAAAAATACGTAAAAGAAGATCGTAAAGAATGATGAATATAGAAATTCCATATTATGAGGATAATACTAGAATTTCAAATTCAGCAATAGGTTGGTTTCTTAAAAAAGGTCCAAGATATCTTCGTGATATGTTAGATGGAAAAGAAGAAGGTATGAGTGCTAAGTTCCTTGAAAAAGGTACTATGATACATGAATACATTCTTCAACCTGAGGAATTTTGGAAAGACTATGAAATATTAGATTTTGAAGTTCCAAAGGTAAAACAACAAAGAGATTTGTGTGAATATTATAGTTCACATAAATTAACAGATCCTTTAGCAGATGATGATAAATTATTATTAGAAGCATATAATAATTCTTACAATAATACAAAATCTGCAGAAATTAGGAAAAACGAAGCTAAGAAGATTGTAGAAACTTACAGTGACTACATTAACTATCTTCAAATAAGTACTACAAAGAAAGTAATTTCTTTTGCAGACTTAAATATGCTTAAACAAATTAAGCAAAATCTCCAAGAACATGTAGCAGCTAATAAACTGTTATTTAATGTTCCGACTACATATACCTGTCATAATGAATTTCATATTAACTGGCAATATAAGAACATAGACTGTAAGTCTTTATTAGATAGAGTTATGTTTGATCACGTTAATAAGAAAATTATTTTGATAGACCTCAAAACAACAAGTGATATTTATAACTTCAAACATTCCGTAGAGGAGTTTGATTATTATAGGCAAATAGCTTTTTACCTTTGTGCTATTACCTGGTATATGCTTAATGAGTTAAATCTCAATGTAGATGATTATGACTTAGAAGCATATATTATTGCTATACAAACAAATGGTAAGTATGAAGTTAGAGTATTTAATATGTTTAACGAAGAGGAGTTACTCAAGCGTAAAGACATAATATCAGAAGCTTTAACAGAAATATCATATCATATCAGTTCTAACAATTGGGAACATACTCGTAAATATTATGAGAATGATGGAATTGAAGAACTTACAGGCTAAGACAGTAGAAGACTTGGATATTGAGATGACAATAAATAGTTGTGTCATTACTAATCCGGCTGATGAAGTTGATGAGAATAAAGTTGAAGAAGTAGATAATTCTACAATTGAAGATAAAGTCGAAGTAACTGATGAAGCAGCATGATAGATTTTAGTAAATACAATAAAGGGCTACGATTATACGTAGCCCTTTTTGAACTAAATCCTCATGTATTTAATACTGATACTTTTATAGATATGCTAATACTTAATAACAATAGTATTGGATTAGTCTATAATAGATTATATGATCAGTATATTATCTCTGAGATTACTCAGAATAGATTCTATTATAATAAACGGTTGGTATTTTATAATGGAACAAAACAATATGCCTATGTACTTACTCTTTTTGATAAGGAATACATAGACATTTATAAAGATATTTATACAAACGGATCTTTACTCTTAAGTAAGCAATTTTTAATTAAAGTTTGTATTATTTGGAAAGATTTTTTAAGTGATTCTTTTTTTGATTGTTTAAAATGTGAAGCATGTGAACAGTGCCAACAAAAAAGCCAGGTGTAATAGCCTGGCTTTATTTTTAATTACCTGCGATTTGTTTATCGTAGTATCTTCGTTTACTTGGAATATCATTAAGTTCTATAACATTCTTAAATGGAGTAGACTACCAGAAAGCTTTTTCTAGTTGAGTATCTCCTTTGTATGCTCCTCTAGATATTACTTTATTTTTATCTTTTTCATCTGTAAATAATCCATAGAATTGTTCTATAGGATAAGATACAATTGCACCAAAGTTATCTATTAAGCTATATAACGGTGTAGGAGTTTTAATAGTACTATATACATCTGTAAGCTTATATGGAGCTCCTGATTCAAAAGAGGTTCTTGCCATTACATAAGCAAATAAGTTTAATAATTTATTACGCTTATCATCATCTGCGGCTTGTCCTGTAATATAGGCTATAAATGGCCACATAGCAAGAATAAGAGATAATTCTACTTTAAGTTTTTTAAGATTAGTTCTTGTTAACTTATCTTGTATTCCTTTATTTAATACAAGTTGGTTAAAAGAAGTAGTAAGAATATCTATACCTTTTTTGTCTTTGTATATTTCAGAGAATACTCTTAATGGAGTTCTTAATAGTCCTTCTACATATCTCTAAGAAGTATAGTCCCACTATTTAGACATTGTCCATTTTTCTTGCATAATGATAGGTATATACTATCTATGCATCATACACATAGCACCAAATACATTAGTAGTAAATTGTGCTTTCTATAAAGGTGTAAGCTAACCATCTGCAGATGCGGCTAGATTCTTAGCCGTATTACCTACAGTAAATTTAGCTTTATTAACAGCATATTGGTCTTTAGGGTCAATGGCTTTTAATTCTCCATTAACAAATTTGATAGAAGCTTTAAAGGATTTGTATTTCTTCCAATTATCCTTAGTATCTTCTGTTCTACCATATTTGTTGAAATATTCCTCTTTAGATAGAAACACACCGTTTACATTTTTATAGTTGTACATAACAGAATTTAGAATTTGTCCTTTAATGAAATAATCAGACATAGAATAAATTCCAAATGCCCACTCATTCTGTAATACGTTGAGCCATCTATTACGGTTTGTATTTCTTGACAAACTTTCTAATGTAGAACCTACTTCAAAATAATCCATAGCTGCCATCTGAGGACTCTTATAATGCTTATTGCCAGCATTAATGCCATACTTAAAGGTATCATATACTAAGTCCTTGAAACCCGCTGCTGCATCAGAAAAATCATAATATCTACCAGTAATTGCATTTACTAAATGTGAATGCAAAGCTGTAAAGAATCCAGTAAAAGCACAAGCAAAATTCAAACCTAAGTTTCGCAGAGTACCATAAATACGTAAGTTATTAAATAACTTAGTAATGTTATACTCTCTTTCTCCAATAGAGAATGTAATAGAGTTAAGCTTAACATCATATACATTCATATCTATGAACTTCTTCGCAAACTAATAAATGTTAGTCTAATCTCCATCTTTAGGTTCTATTTTCTATTTGAAGAATTTCTTAACAGCAGCTGCTACTCCAGTATTAGAACCAGTATACTTTCTTTGACCTAAGAAGGCTTTAATGTTTTCTACTTTAGCTTTAATAGCTGATTTCTATTTAAAGTTCTCAGCCATTTTAAAGTATTGAATAACAGAACCAACCATATCTGCAGAAATAGTAGCAGGATCATCTAAGTCTTTAATAAAGTACTATGGAACCATAGCTAAAGAAGTACCATCAGGTGCGGTTCTAACCTTCTTCTGCATACCCTAATCATCTCCCTTAACAGATACACTATCAAGTAAATAATCTTTAGTAGCAGTAAAAGGATTATAATTATGAGCCTTTAAGAATTTATACCAAGAGCCTGATATCTATGGCAACTTATACTTATTTAAATTATGTAAATTATCTAATTTATTATTAGACTCTTCCATAGTATCTATAATAGCTTGACGTAATTCCTTAAGCTCTTTATTCTGCATCACAGCTTTATAAGCCTTACTGTTATCATATAAAGACATCTTAGGCTGATAGTATTCATCATTAGTTCTATCAAAGTTCTTATTGTAGAAAGGAGATTCTTCAGATATTTCAGAGAAATTCATTGAAGGTTGTACAGTTATATATTTATCATCTTTAGGTACAATCTTAGTATAATAGGATTTAGGATGTACTCTACCTTGTGCATCTCTATAAGTATGTCTAAGCTCAAAATCTTGAAGAGTACCAGGCATTTCCTAATCAAGCATAGCTGCTTCTGCATAGTCTCTTCTATATCTATCAGTAGGAACTATTTTAGCTATGTCTTCAAACTTAATACCAGCTTTCTACTTATTTGTTTTCTTAGACTTACGAATAACTCTCATTCGAGCATCTAATCTATTTATTAAGTTCATAACATGATTAGACATAAGATTAGTATTAATCTCGCCAGTCTTATCATCTCTGAAAGCATTAAGTATTTCCCTTTTTTGACGGTTTAATTCCTCATACTTTTCTCCATAGTTAGTTCTATCTACTTTAGATAATAAGTCATAGAATTCTTCAGAATATACTGTACGAGTATTTCTTTCGTACCACTTATTATAGTCTTTATCGCTAAGTTCTTGTTCTTTCTATTTACGTACTGCTTCAAACTTTTCCAGATTAGTCTTCATTTTAAGACCTTTGGCTATCTTATCATTAAGTTCAGTAAGTTCGTCAGCTATTTGTCTTTCAATAGAACCTTCTGGCTTTTCATTACCCATAAGGTCATACTTACTTGCCAATTGTTTCTTTTCTAAGAATAAGACTTGTAACCTATTCCACTCTTCTTCAGTAAACTTCTCATACTGAATTATGCCATCTATATTCTTATACTTACTAGTAAGGTCTCGGATCTTAATCATAATATTTTCACGTGCATTAGACGCTTCATCACTAAGAGCATTAAACATATCATAATACTCTTTAGTATATTTACGCTCACAATGCTTAGAAAGCCATTCATTACGCTTACGATTATACTGAATACGTAATTCTCTATTCTCTGGTAAAGTTAATTCTCCAGGATGTAAACCTAATTCTTTCCTTGTATCCTCTAAGAACTTTTTATAGTCTCTTTGAAATTTACCGTAATTCCTTTCTCTTACTATATAGCCTGTAGTTTTACCTTCATCATCTACTTCAAACAATACTTTTTGATTGTTACCAGCAGCCTTTAATTTCTCTAATAAAGAGTGTGCTTTCACAAAAGTATTATTATTAATAGTATTTTCAGTATTTTGAAGTATATTGAATAATGTCTTGATAGCTTCATCATTAATCTTATCGCCTGCACCAAACCATCGTGTAAGAGAAGAGATATCGTTATTAGTCTCCTTAGTATTCTCAGCTAAGTAATTATATATAGTAGGTGAACCTACCTAGATACCATTGTTAAGCATAATCTCTCTGGCATTCTATACCTACATGCGCTTAACATGATCAGAGCAGGCATCAAGAATAGATTTACATATAGATAAGTCTGACATCAATTTATCATATTCTTTAGTTCCTATAATATCACTATAACTTGATAAGTCTACTAAAGAATTATACACTTCATTTGCATATTTACAGTAGAATCCGAAGTAGTTCTTATTAAGAGAAACTAATCTTTCGTCAGATAAAGCATTAGTACGATTATTATACGCATCTATTACTTCTCTTGCCACTGTTCTAATATCATCCTTAAGTTCGTCAGTAAAGTCCATAATAACTTTTATGTCCTCTATAACTCCATTCTATATATTCTTTATCTGATATTTGATTTGTTCTTTTAATTCAGTTCTCTTAGCTGGATCCTTTTCATCAATAGAATTAAGACGAGATATAAGACCTTGTTCGAGATTCTTTCGTATACTTCTTAATCTATCATCTAATTCTTTCTTAGTATTAAAGTTATACTTATTTAAATTATCAATAGATACTTCTATAAATCTAGCATTTTCATCTGTACTAGATAAAAACTACTCTTCAAAACTTAGGTTTCTTGTCTATATATCGGCTGACAAATAATCAAAGCTTTTAGCTCTCTCAATTATAGCCTTATCTCTATCTCCATTATATTTCTATAATAGGTCTTGGAATAGCTAAGACTAAGATCCATCAGGATCCTAGTCTATAGCATAACCATTATTTTCAGATATGACATAATAAGCAGCGTCTTCACTATTAAGTACCTTTGCTACTTCATCAAAAGCTGCTTTAACTTCTTTATTCTTTAAATTTAAACACTGCATAATTATTCACATTCTTTTCTACGTTTCTTACCCAATTCCGCTAATGCAGACATATCTTCAAAACTTTCATTCTGTGCTGTATCAGATACAGTTTCTATATCAGGAGCAGATTGGGCTTCAAATACTTCAGTCAATTGACTTACATCTTCTATTTGTTGCATAAAATCTTCTATTGCCTCAATTGCAGTAAAGTCTTCTGTTTCGATAGTACCATATACAAAATCAGTAGCTTCTTGCATCATTTCTGGAGTAATAGTAACATCTTCTGTTGGAACAATTACGTCTTCAACATCAATATTAGATACATTATCCATAACAGGATTTCCATCCTCTGTACCTGCTATTTCCTTTGCATCCTATTCTATTCTTGCTTTAATAGAATTTATTTCTCCAGGGAAGAACTGTTTAGTAAAACCAGAACCAGCTTTAGGATCTTTAATAGCCTTTAATGCTAATGCTTCAATTTCACCTTCAGTCAGTAATGCATTATAATTAAATGAATTAGCTTCAAATGCAGAAGGTTCTAAGCTATGTTTCTAGAATTCCATAACTCTAAATCCATTATCAATAACACCTAATTTAGGTATTCTTTGATATATATACTTAGTACCTCTTCCTACAGTTTCACCTTCTTCATTAATATAAGAAACTTGACCTACTTTTCTATATAGTTCTGTTACTTTAGAAGTACCAGCTCCATTTACTACTTTAATAAATTCTTTCTTAGAACGTGAAGTAGCAAATAAATCTGTTTTCAAGGTAGTTCTTACTCTTCCTCTTTCAGAAGTACGATGTAATACTTTATCCCCTTTTTCCACATTTATTTCAAATGGTTGAACTACACTATCATCCTACCATAAGTTACGTGCAATAGTAATATTGATAGAAGGGAAATACAAGGCCTCAGCATTATCATTCTCTTCAGCAATAGAAGCATAAGCAGCTTGATTAGAGGAACTCTTAAATGACTTTAAACCTTCTTTAATAACATTTACGTAACCGTTTTCTTCTTTCCACTTATTAGGAACAAGATTAAAGAAGTTATTACTACCTCTTTCATCATAAGAAGTTAAGTATGCATACTTAGCTAAGTCATTAGCAAATTCTCTAACTATAGGATCATCAGACTCAAGTAATTCAGCAAAAGCAGATACTAATTGATTCTCGGTCTCATAGTCATTACTTAAGGAAGAATCAGATAATACAATACGGTCTATTAACTGTACTGTACCATCCGCTTGATATTCCTGTAAATAATTAAGTAACTGATTACGTATATAACCATCTTGACCAATTAACGACGGGAATCTATCTTTGTTCTCCATTATGTACTACTTGATGCCAGTTAACCTTTTACACATACTATCTTCGCCATATAGCATCCCTACTAATTCTTCATCAGTAGCATGTAATGCGGGTAAGTCTCTAGACAGTCTTGCTCTAATAATAGAGTCGATATAGGAAGAGAATCTGTTTACGAATTTCTTATCCCCTATATGCTTATAAGCTATTGCCTCTTGTCCATTATTATATACAATGTCCTTTCTTTGACCAAATATACCCATTGCTGATGTGAAGATATTCTGGAATACCTAAGTTGCAGGGAATGCCTAAGAACGCAATAATTTACGTGGTAATGATGTACCATGATGTAGCTTAGTACTTAAGAATGTTTTACCAAAGTAAGTACGTAGAGCTTCTTGAGGATTCTTTTCATCAAATTCCTATCCTTCAATAACGAAGTATTCTGCATTATCATAAATGAACGTCTCATATGAATTTCTGAAGTTCATCTACTGAGCAAGAGTGTTACCAAACTTCTTAGTATCAATCTAAGAACGATGTACTAATTCGCTTAATCTCTTAGCATCATTATTAAGCTCATTGTAAGCTTTAAGAACGATTAACTAAGTATAAGGATCTTTAGTGGTTAGACCATTGATAAGACTACTATCATTGAACACAGTACTTCTATCGTGTACAAATTTAGTTTTGTCGTATATTAAATCTATACCTACTTCATCTGCTATACTATTATACTTCTTAATATGATCATACTTAGTAGGATCACTATTATCTAAAGAATCTATATATGACTTGTATTGTTTAAAGTACTTGTCATATAAAGTAGCAACTACCTGATTTTCAGTCTAAGTAGTAACACCATATACACCCTTATTAGCAATCATAGAATCAGCAAATTCTTTCAATATAGGCTATGCTAAAAAATAGAATGTAGTCTTACCCATACCACCACGTAACAGTAAGTTAGTCATGTTATAAGTAACTTGATTTACATTCAGAGCCATAATATATGGATCTTTAGCAACGTCTACATGTGCATTAATCATTGCTGATAACCAGTCTAGTATTCTAAAACCATCTCTACCTCTGATAGCATCTATAGTTCCTAAACCATAAGGATTACCTTTAGTATATATCATCTATAGATGTACTAATTGAGTTAAACAGTGATTAGTAGAATTAAGTGCAAACGGAGCAATACCTGCTTTACCACCTGTATATTCCTCTTTACGAGCAAGTTGGAATGAAGGTAATAGTTCATACATTGGCAAAGCTTCCTCTTTAATAGAAGGCTGTATAAGAGGTAGAATATCTTTCTAAAGTAACTTAGTAAGAGTATCAATAGAAGCTCTGGTTTCTGCCATATTCTTGCTATCTGATACTACTAACTGATAACTCTATATAATCATATTCTACAATGCCTTAGTACTCTGCTTGTCCTCTGGTAGTACGTTTCCTTCTTCATCTGTCTCATACTGCATTATATTACCATTCTCGTCATAATTAAGAGTAGCTAAATACAATTTATCAACGTCGAAGTCAGAACCAGTCATAGCAGTAAATTCATCAGGAACTATGATGGTATCACCTATTCTATCTGGTAACACATCTACTACTTTAAAGCTAAACGTTGAAGAAAGACCCTGAGTAGGAATACGATAACCAACACCCATAGGAGTAGCATCCTTACCTATTATACCTTTCTCAAGTAACCATCTTCTCATTTGGCCATAACTACCTTGATACTCTTTTGGTACAATGTGTCTAAAGAAGTTAGTACTAAGCATGACATCCATACTACCGTCTTTATTCAAGAAACGTAATTTCTTACCATCATTAAATGCAGTACCTATTGCAGATTGTTTACGAGCACCAGTAGCTTTGAAACCAAATGAAGACATCTGAATAGCTGAGCCACCTGGAGTATTTAAATCTACTACTTGTTTATTAATGTAAGATATTATTCTGCTTTCAACCCAATTTCTTGAACTTGTAGCAGCAAGAGGAATACGGAATTCACCATTTTCATCTAACTTAAATCCATCAATTACTTCATCAGACATACCTGAAGAAACGGCCTGACTTATTAAGTAATCTGATAAAGCTTTATTATTAATAGTACCGTCTTTAAGGAATCGTTTTAATACTTCATTAGCTCCTCTTACAGATAGTCTATTAATAGCTCCCATTACTCTTTCTTTGATTTGAGCACCTGTAACAGATTGTCCCTTATTATTACCATAAGTACGATTATCTATAAGGTTACCAAGACATATTTTAACTGCCTAAGTACCAAATGAGCGGTCTAAATGTTCATGAGGACTAGTATTAAGCTGCAATCTTAAGTTACTGATATCCTACTTAAATACTGGTAAATTACCCTCTTGATGATACTTATCATAAGACGGTTTGCCAAGATCTTCTATATTGAAAGTATTATTCATACTATCCAAATATGTTTGATACTTTTGTCTACCACCTACTTTAACAGCAGATTCAAAGGTAAGCATATCAATAGTTCCCAGTTCCTCATTGTTCATGCGCTCATAAAGAAGTCTATTATCACCTTTAGCCAACACCTTAAACATAGGGAACATTGCCATCTTATCAAATACTGGTATATTCAAATTAAGCTGGCTATCTCGATGATCACCAAAGTAAACCATCTTCAAAGGATTGATAAGAGCTGAAGTAGTTTTAGCATATTTAACAGGATCATTGAGCCAACTTTCGTCTTCTCCTTCCATTATTCTATATGCTTCTTCTATTTCATCAGACCAGTTACCAAGTGCTTTCATGATACGCCTGTATAAAGCAGGACGTACATATACAGCAGCATCAGATTGGTTAATAGCTCCGTCACTATAAGGATTAGCGCTATTCTTAGAATAACTATCTACAAACTTCTATTGCTCTTTATCCAAAGAATCATAGAACTTCTATTCCTTTTCTTCAGTATTAAGAGCTTCTATCAACATATCATCTGTATAAGCAGGATATCTTTGACTAAGCAAATCTCTTAATATAGAGTTACGGAATATCTTATACAATTCTCCATAGTATTCAGAACCAATTTCATTATCCTTCAAATGCAATACACTAATAGAAGTGTCATTTTCTGCAGGATTGTCCCATATAGTTCTAAGATTAGTACCAGTAGAAAGTACAGCAGATAGACGTTTGATCTTGTCTACATCTCGACCAGATATAACATCGTAGCTTGCTATTACTTCTCCACTATCGTCTCTTACTTCCTTATTAAACTTCTTCCATTTATAGTAAGCAGGGTCACCTGTAAAGCATTTCTCTACCTCTATAATAGATAAAGCACTATTAGCTACATGAGAACCAATAATAGAGTACAGTATATCTTCATTAAGTAATGAACCTTCTTCCGTAGTATACATACCATTATTAGCTGCTTTTTTATAGTAAGAGTATATATTATAAGGAATAAGTTTATTTACAAACCTACCATTTTTGAAGCTCAATATACCTCTATTTACAAGTTTGTTCATCTCTCTTGTAGTAGCTCCTACAAGTAGATTATTCATAGCTTGATAAATATTAGCACTTGTAGTCAGTTCTTCACTACTATTAACTCTTTCAAAACCGAGCAATAATACTTTAAGATCTTTAAGATACTACATTACTTCTTCATTAGAACCATTTTTTTCGAGGTTAGCTAAATCCTAGTTAATATTAATGATTCTGTCACCAACTCTAAGACTACTAAAGTATCTAAATCTACCACCATTACCACTAGCGTCCATCTTACCATTCTTAATCTTACCGTGGTAATTATCAACTCTCAGAGTAGGATTCTTCTCTACAAATGGCTTATGAACATAGTAATCGAATACTGCATCAAATTCATCTAACCAGTAATTAATAAAGATATCGAGAGTTCTTTTACTAAATCGTCTATCATCAGTAATGATTAAAGACACATCATCGGGTATCTCTTCACCTAATACAGCATAGTAATTAGCTGTACCTTCATCAAAGTACTTAGAGGTTATAGTATCTCTTACTAATTGTAAACCAGATATACTGTACCAAGTCTTTTTATCAGACATAGTAGGTAGTATCATCTGATTGTTGAAGGTAAGAGTTAATTTAGCTATATAGTCTTCAATAGGTGTAATGCCAAAGTAATCACGACTTGATTCTCCTATATTAAGTGCTAAGAAGTTATGCAACTTAAAGTTAGTATCTTTAGCATTTGCAATCAAACTTCTTCTACTATAAGGAGTATCTAATATCTATTGTCTTTTACCATGAGCATCTTTATTGATATTACGTACCTAATCTGAAAAATAATTATTTTCGCTAATAGGATATACTAAAGCACTATCTGCTCCTACTACACTGAATTCTTGTGGAGACGGATGTACCTTACCATATGCTACAGCCATTTTATTAATCTGAGCATCCTTAGAGCTATAATTGAATATACGGTCAATAGTTCTTGCTGTACCTTGCCCAGAACGCTTTTTAATATAAGATTTACCTGATAAGCCAAGAGCTACGATATCACCTAATACACCGTTATTAAAGCTCTATCTTTCCTTAGAAGACCAGAATGAAATAAACTTGTTTAATTGTTCATTATCTGTAATGTTAGAATCTGGCATCTAAGACAATAAATAATTAAGAGCTAATTCATCAAATGGTATTTGAATAGCATTACATATTTGTATGAAATTATCTTTCATTTCCTGTAGTACTAATTCACTATCAGGCATATTTTTCTTTAACTTCTTAGCTTTAGTAGCCAATATATTAAGTCTGGTTCTTCGTGAATTGACATACTTAACAGCGTTAGGATCGAGATATCTCTATCCGTTATCATCCACTTTTACATTAGCGGATGCAAAAAATGCCTTAGACCATCTTGATGGTAAACGTCTAATCTTTCTAAGATTATCACTGTCTAACACTTCCCAAATAGATCTCTTAAGAGCAGCAGCTGTTTCAAAATCCTTCTATTCATCTGACATATCATATGTAATATTAGGAGTATCCGATTTAGCCTCAATCGTATTCATCTGAATTTTAGCTGACTTAATTGTAGTCTCTAGCTGAGTTTTAGTATTATCGTCAATAGGATTCTCTTCAGATGTAAACATTTCATTCAATGCATAGAATGTGGGATCTGTTTCAGCTAATCTAGCTGTAGTATCAATAATATCTTGATAAGAATCAATATCCCACAAATTCTCCATTATCTTATTCCATACAATATTGAATGATTCAGTAGTAGGAATACTAAATATTTCATCTAATACTGGAGCTATTTCTCTAGTAACTACTCCAGTCTGTTCATCTCTAATAAATGTATATTCATACTTAGGTACAGAATAGAAGAACAGTTTAGCTCTGAATGCAATATTATCTTTCTTAGATATATCTCCTTGATTTTTATCCCAAGTGTTATCAGGATTATCACCAGTTTCAGTATCTAATCTATTATCTTCTTCAGTCTGTTGCTTATCTACTTCTTTAATACCTAATTGATTAAGTCTACTCAATATATTCTTCTTAAATATATCTTTATTACTTACGACATCCTTTACTAACGGTATGTATTCCTCAGCAATCCAACCTGCATCTATTCTATCCTGAATAGTATCGAACATACCATCTATATCTAATGCATGAACATCATCAATAGTTCTAATATTATACATTGAAAGAGCTGTAGAAGTCAATGAATTAGCTACACTATAAAAGGTCTGAGAGTCAAATATGTTAGGCATATTATTAATCTGCTCTGCAGTAAGACCAGGTATATAATATGTTACTCCATATGGATGTTTTCTATAGAATTCTTCAGCTATAGTATCAGCTACTTTATAATCTTTAAACTATCCTTGTTTAATAGCTTTAAATAACTGTCTAGGGAAGTTAGGTTTACCAAATAAAGCTCTAATATAGTCTCTTACATTCTTAAAAAATTTGACGATTTTATATCGCAGAGAAGGATTCTTTTCATTAATCATATAACTTCTAAATTCCTCTGCGAGAGCTTCTTCAACCTACTGTTCAGTATAATCTCTAGCTTCACTATGAGTGTTGACATACTCTTGATATACAGCTCTACGTTGAGCTTCATTCAGTAACAGTAAACTAACATAGTGAAATGCTTCATGATATTCTACACCTTCTCCAGATTGTAAAGATAAACCTATTTGTGGCATTATTTCTTGAGTAATAGCATTGACTACCATTCTCATAATACCATATGCCTTTTCATTAGAACCAGTAGCAAACATAGCATTAGTCACTATAATATTCTCTGGATCCAATCCAAGCGTATCTACTAACCATTTTCTAGCAGATTCAGCATTAAGTGTATTAGTACCTCTTACTGTAGAGAATACTCCTGCTACTTTATCTTTAGGAGTCTATAATACAATCTTCTTACCTTGTCTATTAGTAATAATACCCCAAGTATGACCAGGAAGCAATTTCTAATTAGAAGGAATAGTAAGACCATATTTATCAAGATTCTCTTGTGTAGCAGGTTCAGCTATCACCGGTTGTTTAGGAGTACCTTGTTTCTTTTCAGGAGTAGCCTTAACTGGAGATTGAGTAGCTATAGTCTGTCCATTAGAAGCAACAGAAGATCTTGTAGCAGTAGAAGCCTTCTTCTATGATTCTACTACTTTCACATCATCCGCATATACAAAAGGAGCTTTAAAAGCATGATCACCTAAGTCAGTCTTTATCTTGCCATGATTGATAAACCAAGCAGCCATAAGAATAGGCTCATTAACTTTTACAAGTTTACCATTCTATTTACTATAACCTAATTCTCTAAGAGAGAAAGTAATGGCATCATTACCGAAACGTATTTGAGTATCATCATTAGATGCTAATTCAGGATGATTAGTTATTACTCTAATCATACCATTTACTACCTACTCAGGAATACGGGACATTAATAAATCTTTATCTGTATTCCAGTGTATATTCTGTGATATCTCATATACGATTCTTTTCTTCTATGAGTCAGTAATACCGTCAAGTTTAGTATAACGAGTAGTATAACCCATTCTAGGATTAGTATAATCTCTTAATGCTCCATTTACAAAGAATCTTTTACCAAGAGCATTTTCATATACATTTAACTACTTTCTTACCAAGAAGTTAAGAGAAACCTTTTCTTTATCTGTTAAACCAGATACAATAGTCTTATCCCCATTATTAGCAAGAATACCAAGTAAGAATTCATCTATTTCATTATGGAAGAATCCATTAACCATAAGTTCGTAAATGAACTCTGCGGTACTCATAGGAATAGGCTTACCGTTTTCATCTCTATTGATAGTACCATCTACATTCTTACTTAACTATATTTCACTATAATTATTTACATTGGGTATTCGATGTAATTCTTCTGCTAACATTATAGGCAAAGTACTATTCTATGACGGAGTATTTTCTACTTTAGGAACATAATACAATTTACCAGCATATCCAGTACCTTGAACAGAAGTATCGTCAGTCTAATCTAGTTTTACAATACTAAAGGGATTTAAACCAAATGGCCCAGTACCGTATCCTATTTCTACATCTCCAGTAACAATAGCTTCTGTTAATTTGTGACCATCACTAGGTATCTAAAAGTCGTCAACTTCATTCAAATGTCTATAAACAGGATTACCGTTTTCATCTACTATGTTATTAAGAGTACCATTGCTGATACGCATATTAGTAGGTTTAACGTGTTTTGCTGCCTCTAGAGGCAATCTACCATCTGTAAAATAGTTCGGTGCGTATTGTTTGATGATCTTAGTTCTAAGGGCAAGCAAATGGCTAATCTGAGCATCTACATCTTCAGGAGTCATACCAAGATTAAGTAGGTCATCTCTCAGACTTTGAGTAATAGCTCTTAAAGAAGTATTATATACTATACCATCTTTTTCTATAATCAGATGTATAGCTAAGTTCTTCAATGCGGTATCTCCACCACTCATATCATGTGTACTTGAGGTTACCACATAATATGCGTCATCTACCGTACTAAGCCATCCTGGAGTAGCCAGGTTAACTGCTAATACAGAGCCAGGTCTACGTTCAGCTGCTTTGCCATCCTTTGTAATGAATGTAACAGGTTTGCCTGCTACTGTAATAGGCATTACTTCATCAGTAGTAGGTAAATAGAAGAAAGTGTTAGCTATGTAAGCTCTCTTTTGTTTACTCTTAGTAATAATAGGATTACGTTCGTCCATATCTGCTGTATCATTAGCATACGTAGCAGGACCAGTAAACCCATCATCATACATTTCATCGAATACATTCTGCATCTAAAGCATCTCTTCCCCTATAGTAATAGAATTATCCGGATTCTATTGCATAGTAGGATCCCATTTTACTTCATCTGTAGCAGGGTCAATATATACCTCAGATGCTTTACCTTCTTCAAGAGTAGGAGGAGCTACTTTATCTTTCTATACTTCCTGTATTGGAGCAGGAGTAGGTTCGATGCTAGGAGAAGGTTCCGGTGTTTGTACCTCAGGTACTTTTGATTTCTTTTCCTATATAGTAGGAGGAACATCTCTATCTTCTTTTTCTTCTTCAAATAAAGACTGAGAATCATCGTTTGCTGCCTCTTCCGCAGAATCATTAATGGGATTTTCTGGAGTTACTTCTTCTACAGCATTCGTAGCTATCTCTATATCTAATTTAGAATTATCGTTATTATCCTAATTATTGTTAACAGCTTCCTCCTATACCTTAGTACGCTCTGTATCATCAACATAAGTATCGTCTAACTCATACTCTCTAGCTTCTTCTTCATCGAGTAATTCTTGAGGCAGTGTTTCCAATTCAGGATTTGCTTCCTATTCCAATTTATTTACAAGAGTTTCAATCTAAGAAATAGTTTTACTATCCTCATCTTCTTTTTCCTTCATCTCATCCTGAGGTACAATAGGAGGAGTATTTTCTTCCATTGTATCCATAGGAGATTCAGTTTTCTCAGCTGGAGAGGGTTGTTCTAAAGTAGCAGGTTCCTCAGTAGTTACAGTTTGAGTATCTTCATCAACTACAGGTTCTTCTGCAGGAGTACCCTACTCTTCTTCCTTTTCCTGTCTTGCTACCTATTCTTTGCTATCTCTACGTATTAAATCTCTCTGAATAACAGATACAGCTCTACGCTTATAAAGTGATTGCTTATCAGCTAAATTCTCACTTTCATCCCATTCTTTGTTTACTTTGTCATCGTAGTCTTTGATTACCTACTGTTCAGATCTAGGCTGTCTTCCATTAGCTTCATCTTCATTAGCTGCATTAGTGAGTATAGATTGTCTCTGAGCATCTGTTATATTATCCCAAGTAGGTCTATAAAGTCTTGTATCGCCAGTATATGAACCGACGATATATGCAGCATTATGTTGAATAAGATCTTGTGTAGCTCCGTCATTAATGAACTTCTCAGTAAGGGCTTGTTCTAATTCCTCTTGATAGGGGAGAGCTATAGCGTTTAATGCTTCTTGTTGCTCCGCTGTTCTTTTATTCTGTTTCTTTAAGTTCTTAATATACTTTTGAATTCCAGATATACCATCTATGTTGACGTCTAAGTTTAAGTCCTACTTTAGACGTTTTAAATCTTGCTTTCTATTAGATAGCTCCGTATCAATAGTATTAAGAACTTTAAAATAAGTATTATTTATAAGATTATTAATAGCACTCTCTCTATATTGAACAAAGTCTATTGCTTCATCTCCTTCTAATTCGTCTACATATTGATTATACATTAGTCTAAACATACTATCTAACGTATTATCATTACGTATTTTAGATTCAAGTTCTTCAATAGCTTTAGTAGAATTTTCAGAAGCTTGTGTCTGATCATTCAATCTATCACGTAAATTAATGGCATTCTTGATAATCTGATTATATTGTGTATCACCAAAAGTAGCATTAATTTGATTAGCTATATCATTAAGTTCTTTATTAGAGACATAAGTAGATACAGTATTAGCTAAAGCTATGTCTTCATCAATCATTTCATCAGTTACACCTTCTGGCTTATATTGTTTCAATGATTGTAAAGAGTTACGTATTCTACCAAAGTTATTACCATTCTACTTAGAAGCGGAGATAAACTGATCTATTTTGTTATCTCTTTCAGCATCAGCATAATGATCAGCAGTAAGACCTCTAAGTTTATTGTCTGTTAATACCTGCTTAGTGCCTTCATATACATCCCTAGCTCCATATACTCCTGTCATAAACAAACCAGTAAATCCACCAATCTTCATTTCATTGATAAGATCCTTATCTGTATTAAGAGTATTATCTGGATGTATTCCATAGTAAGCTAAGTTGGCTTCTAATCCTAGATTAGCCATATTGGCTGCACCACTTAACAAAGAATATCCTTCAGCATTATCATAATCTCCTTTTTGATATCTACTAGATACTAAATTCTGAACACCTTCTTCAGTACGTTCAGTAAAATAACTTAATCCTAAAGCTTTACCTAATTTAGTAATAGTACTTAAAGCATCCTTAGTAGCTACTTTACCCATAGGGTTCTTAGATATCTTATCAGCTACTCTGGTAAGGGTATTATCAAGTATGGAATTACCTGCCTCAGCTAATCCTCTATTAGATACTGACTAAGCCATTTCAGCAGAAGTAGCCATGTTAGGAGTCTTACCCAGTAATCTACGCATACCATATGCTCTAGACAGCCATTGGCCACCATATGAGAATAAAGTAGATTCTACATAATCAGGAATAGATAAGGCTGAGTTAGTCTGTTTTAATACTTCTAAACCCTTTTTAGATTCGTCAAGTATTTCGTTATATCTTGGATCGTCAGTCTTTAACTGTTGTGCTACGGATGCTTGAAATATTTCATAATCATCCATATCATCTACAGGATAGCCTAATGAAGCCAATCTAGACTTCGTCTGATTAGTAATATTAGAAATATTAATACCTAATTCATTAGCACCATTAAGTACTCTTTCTTGATATGCAGAGAATGCTTCTGAAGATGTTTCACTATCGCGCATATAAGAAGCTATGGCATAGTTAACTCCAGCTTCAGTCATAGCATATAACAAAGGTAAAGTACCACCAGAGCTTGCAGAGAGAGCTCCTTTAGCTACTCCATTCAATATAGCACTGGCTCCCATTTGACCAATCATAGCTCCAAATTCTGAGTAACTACTACCTAAATGAGGCAATGCGTAATACCAACTCATAGGATCGTCGATACTAATTTCGTTTCTCTCGAATTTAGCTTTGAATTCTGGGTCTATCTTAGTAGGATCGAATAATAGATTACCTTTCTTGATAGTGTTAATCTTAGCTTGAATATCTTCTTCTTTAGATTTCTTTCTGGCATTAGCTACCTGTAAAGCTTCATCTAACTAACTTACTTGTGTAGAAAGAGAATTCATATCATTCTTATTTCTACTATCCCACATAAACTACATTTGTTCAGGACTGAGTTTACCTATATTACCAAATATAGTATTAACTCCCTCAGCAGACAACATGTGTTTAAAGTTATTATTGGGATTTAAGTCAGCAGAGTAATTTGCATTAAGGTAGTCATAAGTTAAATATTTTAAATAATCTTTAACACTACCAAACTTCTCACGATTCTTAAATAGTTCTTGAGGTCTTGTTTCATAAAATATATCCTGCAGATAAGGATTAGTTCTAGCCATTTCCTTAACAGCAGGTTCTAATTGAGCAATTTTTTGGCTCAATTCATTCTAACGAGTATAGGCTGCAGCTAATTGTGAATCAGACCAGTTATACCCATTAAGCTCTATATTCCTATTTAAGTCTATTAATTCTTGTTTAGAATTTAAATAGTCTTTAGCATTTTCTAGTTGAGGAACCCATAATCCTTCAGTAGAAGATAGCTCACTATACTTCTTATCTAAGTTAACCTAATGACCTTGTACATTAGCTTGTCTCCAAGGATCTAATACAGTGTGACCTATTTTATTATCTGTAATTATATCTAATAAGCTAAACTCATTATCTTTTTCAGTTTTTGGTCTACTGTAATCAGCTTCTTCCAATTGTTTATGTACAGACTCAGCTGCTTCATTAAGCAACTGAGCCTATCTAGCTTCTTGACTATATTCTTGTATTCCAAAGGTATCTAGCTTTGGAGTATCGTAGAGCTCAAAATCTCTTGCTCTTTGTTTAGTATTAAGTATTTTATCCATAATAGATATTAATTCATTCTTTCATACTCTGAAATGAGATTCTATGTATCAGTAATTTTACTGCTCAAATGTCTATTATCGTGAGTCCAAGCTGCATCTCTTGTAATTGCTGACTCACCTTCATCTGGTATTAAACCTAAAATTGGAACTCTAATAAATTCTCTTGTTTTATCTGACACAGTTCTAGAAGTACCATCACTAGTAGAACTCTATCTATCTGTTGTAGATGTAGTTGTATCTCCTAATTTAACCTTTCTCATTCCCATTGCAGCTCTTTCTTCAGGAGTGAAATCACTCATTTGCTCAATAGGAATATAAGCGTATTTTCTTTGGTATAAGAAGTTACCGTCAGTAGTTACTTTAGGATCTCCTTTAATAATAAAGTCGTGATACTTATTACCAATTTGCCAATTATGCTTAAATTTATCACGAGCTACCATACCTTTAACTGTAGTATCACTCAAGTTCTTAGCATTTCTACCACCAGGATTAATGACATTTGAACGAGTAGTTCCCATTAATCCATAAGCAAAGTCTTCAGCAAGAATAAAGTTACGAGTATCATTAGCTTCATATCCACCATAAGCTTTAGTACCGTTAGTACCCTGTTTAGCATATACATCACTTACTTCAGGACTAAGTGGACTAGACATAATATCTAACAGATAGTTCTCTGCAGCAACAAGACTCTTGTGGTTTCTTGCTATTTGGTTAAAGCTATTACGCATTCTAGCCTGCATTACAGCAGGGTTAGTATTAGCGGCATAAGTAGCCTAATCTTCAGGAGATAATGCATTTACACCTTTCTACATTACTACAGATACTTTATCAGGAGTGAGACCGCTAAAGTTATCCATTAATGTCTTACGAGCATCTCTATGTAATATAGTAGTAAGATTATTCATTGCTTGAGCACTTCTATCAGCAGCAGCTTTCATCTGTAACTTAGCACTTTCCATCCACCAAGGATCACGTTCAGCCTAATCATACGCAAACTCTCTACCAGCTGTAATAAGAGTATTATTGAGTTGGTACTCAGCGTCTTCTCTACTAAGACCTTGTCTTTGTAGTATTTCAAGATGTTTACGATATTCAGGAGTATTCTGTATACTTGATAGGTTTTTTTGAATTTCATAATCTGTTCTATCTGTAGATACTCCAGAATGTATCCAACCATTTGACACTCCTATAAAGCTAGCTTTCAGGTTATCAACATATGGTTTAACCAAGTCTACTTCTGATTTATAAGCTAAAGGTGATATGTCATTGAATATATCACTTTGTGCTGTATCATAATTAGTAAAGTCTACATCGTGCCACAAAGGATTATATTTACCAGATAACATCAATTGTTGATTTGCTTTCTATCTAGCGAGCATACCCTCTCTACTCTGTTTAAGTCTACTTAAATAGCCATAATCTATATTATTAATTCTCTATTGTAGTCTAGACCTAAAGTTAGCATCTTTCATAGCATCTGGGTTAGTAGATGCTTCTTGAATCAAATCAGAGAACTTACCTATAGAATTTCTATAGTAATTTTCTGTATCTACTGCAGAAGGAGATTGAAACTCTCCAAATGTAGTAATTGTATTTGTTAAATCTTTTGCAGCCTAATCTACAGCTTCTTTCTGTGCTGCACCTATCCTATATAATTCACCAAAATTAATAGGAACGTATGTGTTTAATATAGGAGCTTCTGCAGCTCTATCATATCTATTTGCCTACATAATTTATCCTATTATCTTAAGTACTTACTCCAATTCTTAATAGTATCTGATGTAAATCCTGCTTGTAAGAACGGTTTATATAATTCAAGCATAGCCCTGTCTCTCTTACTTTGATTACGCATAAGAGTTTTGTTCTATGCAAATTGACTCAACTGACTTAATCCAGCTCTACGAATATTACGAGCAGAGGCTCTATTCTATGCATTGAGATCTGAAGCGAGGTTCGTAGCATTGACCCATTGTTTACCAAGATCATTCATAGCATTGGCATATTCACCTTTGTACTGATTATTAACATTACTTTCAGTAGCTCTAGCTGCGGCTTTCGCTTTATTTGCTTGAATAGCATTCTGTAATCTAAATGCCATATTATGACCAGTATTAGTCATCTATTGACTAGCACTATAATCAGCTACAGCTCTGTTAGTATCTATATCTCTAAGTAAAGGATTAATATTATATCTACGTCTACCCATAGTGTTAGTAATAGCAGACGCATATGGATTATAATTAGCCTATACTGATTCTGGACTACCTATAAATAGATTAGACATTATTGGAGCCAATGTTGCAAAATCGCTAATAGCGTCTACCCAGTTAGGACTACTTGCTTCAGGAGTATTAACTGTAGTAGGATTAGTACCTATAGTAGGCATTATACTTCTAGTTCTAATATCTTGAGGAGTAGCGGATACTTCCGGTACTATTTCATCAATAGTATTTAAATCAGACATTATCTCTGGAGCAACTACAGATTTAGCTACTCTAGGAGTAGCCTTTTTAGAAATAGTCTAAGAACTACTAAATTTAGTTCTTTTGGGAGCAGTAATAGTCACTTCAGGTAATGTACCAGCATTTACTTCTGATACTCTACCATAATTATCCCAAGGAGCAGTAACATCTCCTTTTATACCCCAAGTATCTCTAACTCTTGGTGTAGGAGCACTAACACCCATACTGATTTCACCAGCAAATCTAGGGTCTATCATAAAACCAGCAGCATTGTATCCAGCTGGAGTATTGTCACCTCCTCTAGCAAAACTCTCTAGTTCTTTAGTTTTATTCTTAATACCTTTCTTAGCTTTAATACTTTCTTGCATAGCAAATAGTTTGTCATGCATTAATTTATTATTCATCTCATTAAGCATATTTGCATTCTAAGCGTATATGTCTTTTCCTTTACTTTTCTTTCTAGTCATTACTTTATCACCTAATTCTGCAAAGGTTTTATTTGTACCAGGCACTTTCAAAGTATTACTTAATATTCTACTTCCTTCTGGTAAGTTTACTAAATTACTGTCTGTAGGCTATCCTTGTTCAGGTACTTTACTTACTGAACCATCTGGAGTCTGTATTAATTCTCCATCGTCTACATAAGCCAATGATGAAGGAACTTTACCACCGTACTCAAATACATCAGTATCAAATTCTGTATTATCTTCATTAAATTCATTAGCTAATCTTTCTGTACCAGCTACAGCTTCTCTATTTTGAAATGCATTCAACCTTATAGCTGCTCTACGTCTTCTAAGTTTCTTATTTCTAAATGCACCTCTTAGGCCAGTACCCAGAGTACCTTCATCAAAGTCAGTAAATGAGGTCATTTCTGCTGCTTTTCCTTTCTTACCAATAAGACCAACTGCTGCACCAGCAATACCACCTACTAAACCACCTACAGGTCCACCTATAGTCATACCAAGTTGTGCTCCAGATCCTGCACCTTCCGCTATACCAGTAAGAGATTGCATAGTAGCCTCTCCACCAGTAGTAGCAGTAGAAGTCTAGAAAGGACTTGTCAATGTATTTATGGCTCCAGGTATTGCCTAAGCTATTTCTGATATATTTCCTATATTTGTATTAGCAGGATTATTCTTAATCATAAGATTGTTAGGGTTATTTGGAGCAGTCCCCCTAGCCATTGATGATTGTAATTCCTACATATTACTTAAAGATACCGGCAAACCAAACTACGCAGCAGGAATCTATATCTTTCTTTTCTTTGTATTCTTTTTCATATTAAATTCTAGAATATCTATAAGTAGTTGTTATCTAAGGCATCTAAAAAGAATAATCCTTATCTGATTTAAATTTATAATCACATATCATATATTTACCTCTCATTCTAGCAGGGAATGACATATTATCATCCTCTTCAAATGAATCCTGTCTTGGAACTGGTAATCTATAAGTATCTTCACGATAGTCAAATACTAAATCCTAACCGTCTTTATTAGCTACCTAGTGTTTAGTAGTTAATTTAATACTATCAAGAATATCATTGGTTAGTATTTTATTATTTGGATCTATAAAGTCTCCCTATAACTGAATATTATCAAATACTTTAGTATACTGAGGATCTTTGTTTACTACTATCTTTAATCTAATGTCTTTACTAGTATCACCAAATCCTTCTATATCTAATGAATTAATGATATAGAACTCATTATTCTTAGTTGTTACAATTTTATCTGTAAGAGGTAACGTAAAATCTGGATCAAATGTATATAAAGATGTAAATGCGTTTAATTTTTCATTATATATCAAAGACTTATTATACAGTCTGAACCATACTTCATCATATTTCTTATCATACAATGAATTAGCTCCTTTAGTCTTTTGATTATACATGTTATTCATATAAGACTGCACGTTACAATCTTTTGATATTATACTTATTCCACTTCCTGTAGATTTACATATTTCATTCTTATTAGAATCGTACCAATATATGCTATTACTAGAGTTAACAATACTTCTATCATTAACTACATTAGTACCATTTAGAGTACTCAAATAATCGTATCTATCCAATACTCCACCAGTACCTAATACTAGTTGTCCTACATTGTTATCTTGTATTAGTGATCTTTCATTTACAGATAGTATACCAAATGCATTATTCTACCAGAAGTATAGTCTATTGAATATACCTTTTATATTAGTTATCTCTCCATACTAATAATCTACATCTATAAAATCAGCAGGTTTAAATATAGACCAATTATCTATATTCTCATTTGTAGTTTTAGCTTGTGAAACATATACCCTATTAGCTGATTTTACATTTGCTTCATCATATAATCCTCTAGTACTAAATATTTTTCCATCAGGCTATGCAGAGTATGCGTCATTATATAAATAATAAGGTTTACTTTGCGAATGATATGTACCTAATTGAACAGGTTCTATTTGCAAATATGCATCTACATTATTTGAAGCACCATTATATGTTCTATTAGTCATTTGCCCCATAGATAATTTCAAATTGATAGTGCTTTCTAATGGAATATACGCTCCGAAATAACGTTTTCGTTCAGACCAAGAATCACCACCAGAAGCTTCATTTCTTTGAAATATCATTTGAGACGGATAATCTAGAATCCCAATATAAGTATCTCCCCCAAAAGCATATACTACAGGATTATTCTTATCGCCATATGACCCTATAGGTATATATGTAGAACTAGTTCTAGCTGAATAAGTATTACCGTTATATGGTATTAATGGTTTTTTTGCATTAACTACAATTAATGGGCAATTATCATTAGCATGTTCATCACGATAAAATGAAATAGGTTGGATTGAAAGTATATCATCATCTGATACCTATAATATAAGACATGGACCAGCTGGGCCATAAGTAATTACATCTATGTTACTTCCGCCTTCATAAAAATTACTAGCAGTCCAATTAGAATAAGTAATGTTACCTATATTAGCTTTATAAGGTTTTACTCCGCCGTTTAGTACAGCGTTGTATGGTATTATAGCTGGAAGTTTTGCATCTACTATGCTTTGTTCCTTTCCTATAAATTTAGAATTTACTCGAAAGTAGAATTTCTATATATAAGCACAGTACCAATCATCATTGTGAATTGCAAATACTTGTGATGCTGAAGCTGACGGATTATTACCAGAATTATATACTTTAGTACTTTTTCTATTAGTAACATGAGATGTTCCTTCTGGTAAACGCTAAGCTGAGTTATTCATAGCTACCCAGTTTTGCACATTTGTACCTTGCTGATCTGTATCTTGTTTACTGAAATCAGATATAAGAACGGCTTCCTATCTGAGATATATATTGTCTTTAAATAGAGCTTCAGTCTTTTCTCCATTAAAACATACTTCTGGTGATATAAACCTCCAATAATTATCAGTTATATCTTCTTCATCAATTTTTCTTCCAACTACACCTGCTCCAGATCTTTCTATTACTAACCCTCTACGTTTAGTATGTAAAAATGGCATTGGCCTATACTCATTAGTGTCTTTATTACTTTCTCCTCTGCCTATTTCTCCAGTATCGCTTGTTTCAACAATTTTATAATTATGTATTGGAGTGATAACTCCTTGTGATACAATGGTCCTATCTTTTTCTGTTCTATCACATCTTACTATTTCATAAGATACCGCATCAATAGGAAAGTTCTTTACCGTAAATTTAATGCCTATAGGTTTTGAGTACCAGTAACTACCAAATTGTGTAAGAAGAGGGGCTGTGACTAAATTAGGCATTCTAATATCTCCTATCCATAACACTGGAGAAGCTATAAATTTACTATTGTAAAATACGATACCAAAGCGATATACTTCATCTCGTTGATAACTTTTAAACAACGAAGCTATAATAGGATCAGCATAATTTCTTTGTCTATAAGCAGAAGTTATAGGTCTATCATATATTTTACTTCCATTTAATTCATAAATAGGCATAGAATTTGTAGTAAAACCACTAACATCAAGTCCCACATTATTTGCCAATTCTACGCCAGTAAGAGGAGAATAAGTTTCATTTAATTCTGTATTAATAAAACTATATGATATATTTAGCCCATTACCTCCAAGTTTATTTCCTTCTCCATATACATATTCTGTAGGCTGCTCAAAGCTAGATCTAGCCGCATTATAAGGGTTAATGCAATCATGATGTCTTGGAATTTTCCTCATAGCATCGTAATCTGTAATTGAGAAATATTCATAGTCATCAGGATTAGCAGTTTCTAACCTAACGTAATTGTTAGCATTAGCTCTATATACTCTTGCATCGTATTCTACTAGATCATCGTTATCATATATCATTGGTATCCAAGACGTTTCTGTAACATTAGACGCAAATAGTCTGTTCTATAGAGAAGTAATACTGTTACATATAAAAGAATAGCTAGTAAACGCATTAAATTCTTCCTATGTCATAGTGCTTAATGCACTACTACCAGTATCAGTATAACTTATGTAATCTAAATTCGTATCTATTTCAATATCATCTATTACAGAATAAGTAGGAATAGAGTTGTTATCTTCATAGAAGATACGTACTATAGTACATCTATTGAAATCTTTAGTGCTAAGTTTTGCTCTTACTGTACATCCTTTACCTGTATAAGAGCCTTTCTAAGACCCTTCGTGATTTATTAATGGAGAATTAATTTCAGAAGCATCTAAATGTACTAAATTACTCAAACTAGATAATGAAGTCTATTGAGAGTGTTTATTATACAGTCTATAACAATACTGTACCATACCAGCTTGAAAGTTACCAGACACAATATCTGTAACTTCAAATGGTGGTAATATTGCATTAGGTATTATGTCAATACTATCAGGATTAAGTATATTACCATCTGCATCTACTAAAGGATTATCTACATTAGGGTACTTTATATACTTATCACTCATAATGTTGATTACTTTAATAGATGAGTTTCCATCAGTAAAGTAAGCTTTAATATTGGACTGTGTTTCGTAATTTAATACTATACTTAACTGATTTGAATCAGCTTTTTCACATAGTTTTAATTTACCCTATAATACAATAGTACTAATTAAATTAGGAGAATCAAAATTCTCTATACGATATATTTTATTATAACCGTCAACTAACTTAGTAACAATTACTGCAATATCATTTATAGTAGCTGTACCTATTATTTCTTCTGTACCTTTAATGCCGTAATTATATTTCTTAGCGCCTTCTACACTCTAAAGAACACCACTAGTACTAGAATCATCAGTAATTATACGAACATCTTGACCATATCTATATTGATTATTCGGCAATATAGCTGCATCACTGTCCATATTCATACCACCATAAAATGTATTTATTTGAGCTGTATTACTAATCATAATTATCTATTCTAATTGTATATATTCTGTTCATCTCCTGTAGTAGAGAAGAATGTATCGTGATCGTCAAACTCTGTATATAATTTATTCCAAGTATTCTTTATACTTTCTATTTCATCTGTACCAGGCATCATAGCTTCAGCATATGCCTATTTACGATAAAAGTTATAAGAGTTACGAATATCGTAGTAGTCTCCTTGACTAATCTGACCTTTTAATTTCTTAGGATACATTAGTTTCATAGTCACATACCAGAATATAGCTTCTTTGTATGATTCGATATCTGGTATCATTGGCATTGCTTCTTCATCAGTAAATATTGCATAGTATGATACTTTAACAAATCCTTCAGGTATATTAGTCATTATATAACCAGGTTTAGTCATATACTATAATTCATTACTAAACATAGTGCTATCTCTATGACCTATAGATCCATTAACGTATTTACCATTGACTGTACCTACTGTCCATTGATTAAGTAAGATACTAAGGGTTTGACGTAAACTAGTATCTTCATTTAATTTCTGCAGGGCCTCTGTATCACTTGTAAGATTGAACATATTCTTTACTAATGGAAATAACTCAGTATCGTGTATCAACATACAAGGTTTACCGCATCCTCTATCATGAAATATCCCAAAGCTTGAAGTAGTCTTACGCATAGGTAACCAACCACCATCATTCTAGAATGAAAAAGCTACTTGACCCAGTTTGTATAAATCACAAGGTAAAGCTGCTTGATGATTTATAATAGGTAGAATAACTACTTTATGATCGTACTATTGAATGGCTCCTATCTTAAGTATAGCTTCGAGTATCCATTCTCTGATATCTGTAATTCTTATTTGGTCTTCTTTAAGATCTAAATCTGCTATTACTTTAGCTATAACGGATTTAGAACTTATCATTCTGTTTACTATCATAATTCTGGATAATCTTTTAATTTTTTGAAAATGAGTTGGGCGAGATCCCTCTTGTTTTGTCTACAAGCTACAAACTAATAAGCTCCTTTATTAATTAATAGACAATCTTTCTTTTGCCAGTAGAATCTGTACTTAAAGTAATTGGAGTGCTCATTAAGTAAGTATACGGGTTTGCCTGTTTCTCTAGTAGCTTTCCAGTCCCATCTTAAACTTTTACCTGTAAATTCTTTAGGCATATGCTTAATTATAGATAACTTACCAAGTCTACAGGGTAATTTAAATTCTTTACAATTGTACATTATTTCATCTCTTATATACTTAAAATAATCAGTAACAATTGCTTTGAATGTCTTTAAATCTACATCATACTAGGTACCAGGTTCTATGTACTCTTTGTAGCTCATGTAATAATCTGCAATTGTATAACTCTTACGATCATATGTTAATCGTTCTCTCATTTCTTACTATATATATTTTGTGTATCATCTTTAGAGTCATTAGTTATATCACTTGGTTGAGTTACTAATACTCTTAATTCTTTCTCTAATATCATTTGTACTATAGTTGGAACCATAGCAGCAGGAACAGGGTATTCATCATCAGGATCATAACAAGGTATATCTTTAGTTGGATCCTAAAGTATTGCATCTATACTTATGTATTCTAGTTGATTAGAATCACCTTCGACATATATTTTATTATTTTTAACCCAAGCAATATAGTCTTTACATGTAGCCTTTCTATACTTCTGTAATTTAGCTTTAGTATAACTACCTAACTATATTAGGTTACCAAACATATCACGCACTGCTATTACACCTGGTTTATATCTAAAATTTATTAAAGTTGGTAATTCTTTCTCACCAACAAATACAAATTTACCAGGAACTATTTGTACTCTATCTAGATGAATAGGTTCTAATATAGTGACATACGCTTCATCTACATCATAACCTTTATCAATAGATTGTTTTATGAGCATTGCCCTGTAATAATTCACCCATAATTCAATCTGATATCTTGAAATATGTTCTGATTCTGTTATGTTATTATTACGAGCTATCTATAAAACATTATCAATAATATTGTTAAGACTCATTTTATTAAATTATTAACGTTAATATAACTAGAACGCATTTTAAAGTGTTTAGAGACATTTTATGTGTACAGCTATACAATCCCTTATCACAACTAATAGCGTTTCCTGTACAGGCTTAAAATAAAAAAGGTTGATCTTATTGATCAACCTTGTTCATTACATCCTTCATATCCTAAGGTAGCATTTCTTTCATAGGTAGGGGAACCATCTAATTAGCTTTCCTTATAATACTTTTTAATTCATTTATTTCATTTTGAAGTTCTACTATTTTTAAACTTTCATTAGTAGTTTCATTATGTGTATCAAGTTTATCTAACAACTGCTAACATTTAGCCATTTCTTCATCACATTTAGCTATAGATTCCTTTCTTTGTTTATACATATTATACTAATTGCGTATAATATTTATTATTTCCTATTTATTTGTAGATATAGTTAAACCCAACGTATTATCAGTTATAGTTGATTTATTTTCAGGTATAGTAAATTTTTTAGATTCGCCATTACACTAAATAGTTATGTCTACTAACTTTTTACGCTATTGATTTGGAATTGGAAACTAACCTGGTGGTATAGGTTCTTCATATATATTACTCACCTAAGTAACCTAACCTTCATTATATTCAGTAGCTTTTTTAAAAGTACCTATTACTTCTATTATATATACTTTATCTCCTATATTTAATTGATTAAATAGCATAAGTGTGATATTTTTTAGGGCCCAATGAAGGGCCCTTGGTTATTATTAAGCAGCTGGAGTAGTAGTATTATCTCTATTCAGCAAATATCTGTAATAATCCAATTGGCAACAATTAGGATTAGGTACAAAATAAGCTGGAACAGGACACGGACTCTTTAGCTGGCTAACAATATTAGCTGTTTGAGCCTATTGAGAAGCTGACAAAGCTAACTGATTGTTTTCCTGGCGAAGAGCGTCAATCTTGTTTTGCATTTCACGCATCTCAAGTTGACAGAACTTATCATTGATGATCTGAGTCTGAGCATCAATTTTAGAACCAAGAACATTAAATTTAGCTGTATTATCAGATAACAAACTATTAAAACCAGAAGTAATAGCATTTTGTAATGTATTAGTCTGATTACACATAGACAACTGGCTTTCATAACCCATCTTAGTGATATTGTTATTTACATCAGCTACAGATGATCTAACATCACAGCAGCAGCTAGCTAATTGAGAAGCAAGATTAGCATTACCTGAAGTAATAGCATTGATTACTTCACAACTTGCCAATTTTGTATCACAAGCAATCTGACTCACTCCAGAATTAATAGTATTTAATGCAGTTTGAACGGCATTAATGTCACAATTCAAAGTAGTTGAAAGCGTACTAATAGCATCTTTATTACCGTTGATAGCCTGCATTAATAGATTAGTATTAGCATCAGTATTCAATTCAGATGCTAAAGCACCTGCATTACGACCACCGAAACCAAAACCATTACCGCCCCAACAGAAGAACAGTAATATAATCCAAATCCACCACCAACCGCCATTTCCACCGAAACCGCCGTTGTTGTTCATCATAGCCATCAAAGCTGCGGGATCCATACCTTTATTAGCATTTTGCATTAAAGCAGCGAGACCTGCGTCAATGCCGCGATCTTGCACGATAATTCTATCTTCTAACATAATTGATTTAGTTTATAAAATTGATTTTAATTAATATCTGACATAGCGAGTGGCTCTACGAGAGTATTCATAAGGATCATATTCTTGTTCTACTCTTTCGTAGTCTCTCTTTTCATAATCATCCTTATCATACATGCTACGTCTTCCGAACATACCCATTCGTCTACCACCTCTACGATAATGTCCAAAGTCTTCCTCTTCATCTTCATACTTGGACATTTTTTCTTCGTAACATTCCATTTCAGCTTCTCTGATATGATCACACATTACGTAAACATAATAATACCACATCTTACCTTCGTCAATATCCTTATCGTTAAGCCAAGCTTTTGCAAATTCAACATAGTGTTTAGTATTATTAGAACCCGTAATGTTCATAATAACTCTATAGTAATCAGAGTAAACCATATTTAATGCTACAAACCAATCATAACGATTGAATTTGCTTCCTAGAGCAATTCCGTATTGACTGGCTAATGTGGTAGTTTCTTCTAAAGACCAATGCGGTCCACGAGTTCCGTCCTCATTTTCCATCTTCATTACAGCTTTACGAGCATATTCCTCATTGAAGTGAGGTCCGTGTTCTTTCTCGTAAGCCTTCACACGAAATATTCTATGCATATTATTATTGATTAATATTGTTTTGAATATGTTATTTGTCGGGAATTTCTATTACCCGTGTATCCGTTACTTTGATCAACGGATTGCTATTTACTATCTGGTAATTTTTGATATGTATTTTCTTAAAGTCAAAGTGAAAGAATCTAACTAGCCAGTTTTTATAAGTATTCTTATATTCTTTGTTTTCTGTTACGAATATTGTCTACTAGTTTTTTATATCTATTTTGGCTGTTAGGATTGAATCCTTTCTACTAACTATGATAGTTGTTAAGTCATTGAGTTTTAACTCTTTATCGAAGTCTATTAACTTCTCTTTAATTACTGTTTTCACAGAATCCTTAATCTCAGTATTGATTACACTTACATTGGTTAGATTCTTATCTTTGACTTTATTATCTTTCTTTACTTGATTTATCTATTGTATCAAGCTATCCTTACTATTATTCAGTTCATTTATAGTAAGTTGTAATACTCTATTGTGTGCCTCTTTATTAGATGCTATCTCTTCATAAGCTCTAATATTGTTAGTTATTCTGTTAATCTCTGCATTCTTTTTATTTAACTAACGGTTCTAAAACAAAACAGTCGCAATAAGTAAACTAACTAAACCTACTGCGACTATTCTGATATTGTTACTGAACCAATTAATTATCTTTATTACTATTGGTATCATCTGAAAGTTCTCCATCTAATTCGACATCTAATATCTATTCCCCTTTCTTCTTTGCTATCTTCTTAAGTATATTCCACACTTTCCATCTAGGATGTAGTTTACCTAAGTTCTCAAGTAAGGAGAAGAATTCTACTAAAGCTATAGCACCTGCTATAAACTCAATAGCGTGTAAATCTATAGAAGTTACTATAAACTTCTCAATAGTAAACGCACCACATATAGCAACTATTGCATCTCTTAGCTTATAGAATATTTTTGAAGTTAATCTCCTTGAACGTGCTAATATTTCATCGTCTTTATATTTCTTATTTACTTTGCACTCATATAAAGTATTAACTATGATAATGCCAGCTAGAGCTGTAATAGGAACATATACTGGTGAGTATAGAGATATTAATCCACCTAATGCAGCAGATGCTAATTTCTCTGTACTACTAAACATGTTTTTAAATATAGGCATTGTATGCTCTCCTAACTGATAATAATTCATAGATAGTAAATGATATAAAGTGTAAATCAAAAAAGTCCCAGCTGATTCATAAGGGGTTTAAAATCGGCAGGGACTCTGAAAATTGTTCGAGATTATAATTAATAAACGTTTACATTGTAAATAAGTTGCTATTACTCGATTAAACTTAGTTAAGACTAATGGCGGTTCTTACGAGCTTCTAGCATATTCAATCAACTAATGATACTTAATTATCTTCTTTAGTAGATTGATGCCATTACAATGTTTCATCCAACCAATATGACTACAGACTTGCTGCCTATATTCACTATAAGTCATGTGCTTAAGTTTATTCATAGCAGCAACTTTCTTACACATTTTGTGTTTAATATTCTTTCTAATCAAAGTATAATCGTGATAGATTTTATATCCTACAAAAGATATACTTCTATCTTCTACTTTGAATATCTGATAATTACTTTTAATTTCTAATTTAAGTGTGCCTAATTGTTCTCTTATTTCATCAAGTAATTGTCTTAAGTATTCTTTATCACTATGAAGTATTACCATATCATCTGCATATCTAAAGTAATACTTAACAGCCTTATCCTCTTTAAGCCAATGATCAAAATATGACAAATAAAGATTAGCAAAGAACTAAGAAAGATAATTACCAATAGGAACTCCTTCTACAGAGTCTATAATACCATCTAACAATGCAAGTAGCTTATTGTCTTTAATCTTCTTTCTAACTATCTACTTTAATATTTCATGGTCTATACTTGGATAAAATTTTCTTACATCTAACTTGAGACAATATACTGTATTCTATTTATCTTTCAATGCGCTTTGTACATCATACAATGCTTTATGAATTCCTCTCTTTTTAATATAACTATAAGTATTAGTAATAAATACAGAACGCCAAATTGGTTCTAATATATTCATAATAGCATGATGAACAATTCTATCAGGATAGTAAGGTAATTTGAATATAAGTCTTTCCTTAGGTTCTCTAATTATAAATGTATCATACTTAGAGGTGGTATAAGTTTGGTCTATCAGTGTACCTTGTAATCTAACTAATAAATTATCTTTATACTTGTCAAACTCCTTAATATCGTTTCTATTACTCTTATTCTTTCTAGCTTTCTTATCAGCTAAATATAGATTGTCTATTGAAACAATCTTTTCAAATAAATTATTATATCTTTTCATCTGAAGCACCTAAGTGAGTCTTCACCGAAGTTACCAACACACTTGTTTAGGTTAGTTATCTTTTGCCAAGAGGCAAGGTCTCGTTCCTCAAATAATCTGAAAATCACTGATAGTTCTCTGATAATCGTGCTTCATTGTACTGACATTAGCATTCGCACTACTAAGGCCATCGTTAGAATTCAGAATGAATAAACCTGCATTGGAACTATTACTCGTGTTAGCTCCTATCTAACTTACTTGTTCAATCCAGAACGACAACCTATTTGTTAATAATTAAGGGATATATACCAGACGAGTACCGACAGAAGCAGTCGCACCACCAAGGCCAACGCTAGAATACAGAAGGAAGAAACCCGCAGCGGAACCATTACTCGCGTTAGCCCCCAACAGTAAAGTTCTGTCAGATGCTACAGCATTCGTCCAATAATGATCACAGAAATACGTAATAAAATCAGCTCCACCTTCCTAACAGAATAAGTCAGCAGCCGCATTATTTGTAATGCGTTTAACCCATTGATTGCTAGTAGTGATAGTAGTTAAACCACTATCTTCATATAACGATTTATCTATGCCAAAATTCTCTTTATTGTTGGTGACGTATATCTTATTGTCTGTTCCTGTTACAACAATATCACAACAGTTCTTCCATATATGACCAAATGGATTTTCAATACCTCTGTATCTATTAGCGTATTGACTGGCTTGTGTTTCAGTACCTTCTGCATCCGTATTAACATATGAATACTGTACTTGACCAGAACTATTACCTAATGAATTAGTAGTGCCTGTAGGTACAAAAGCCCATCTATCAGCACCGTTTTCTTTCTTAGTTTCATTAGTAATACCATTACCAAGTCCACCTTGATGATAACCTTCTTCGGTCAATGCTGTGTTAACTGCTTTCTAACTATTAAGGGTAGCATATTCTACTACATAACACCAAGTAATAAACTTATGTATCTCATAAGTATAGATAACATAACTATTACTTCTACCATTACGAGCCTGTGTCAAGAAAGTAGCTCTATTAGTATTTACAGTAGGTACTTGATTTCTAATTGAGTATAAGGTACTGCCGTCTCTATAAGCTTCATATGCAGAGCAATACTTCTTACTAAACTTAGTATATCCTTCTAAGGGATACAAAGACATTCTGATTTCCCAATCATAGTCTCCGTGTACTACCACAGTATAATATGCATCAGGTAATTCAACCATATCATTACCATCTTCAATGCTATTAGTTACTTCAGAACCATCTTCGTAATGATCCCAATCTGTAGCATTAAAGTATTTAATAGTACCATCAGAAGTAAGTCTACAGCCTTTGAATAATGATTGTACTGGTAGGTCTTTATGCATTTGCATATTACCAGTTCTTACCCCATCAGGACTACTACCTGTAAAACGTACTCCATACCATAAGTCACCTGCAGCATATATCTAAGAACCGTTCAACCACATCTCTTGAACGGATTTCCCATTAGCAGCAACTTCTTGGAATGTTAAATTATTTAAACCAACTTGTCCCATAATTAAGCTGAAAGTTTAATATACAATATACCAGGAGTCTAACTACCTACTTCAGGTACTTCATCTACTATTTTAATCTGCGTAACATCTGTAGAAGTTACTTTATTAGCTACAGCAGTATTTATCTTATTATTTGCTTCACTTTTAGTATATACATCAGACTTATTTGCTTTAGTACCTAATTGATTAGTTATAGTAGTAGCAAAGTTAGGATCGTCACCTAATGCAGCTGCTATTTCATCTAATGTATTTAAAGTTTCAGGAGCAGAGGCAACTAATCTGGCACATTCGGCTTGTGCTATTTCGATAGCCTTAGCATCTGTTTCTAATTTAGTATAAGCATCATTAATACCATAACCTGCCAATGTAGTAGACTTATTTGCTTTACCGTTTAGGTCATTGGTTAACTTCTGTTCAGCTTGTTTAGCTCTATTTACCTCATCTGCAATTTCCTATTTCAGTTTCTTTATTTCTACACTCTAATCAGTATTAGTAAAGTAATTAACCGGTAACCAGTCATTGCCTGTATAACTTTTAATTACATTACCATTAGCATCAGTAGATAAGTCAATCCAATAAGTTACTTCCATAGGATTGGGAGCATAAAAAGATGCTACGAAGTTAGCGTTCTCTTGTTTTATCATAAGTTTTATTAAATTAAAGTTATAAAATATTTAGCAATAGACCCCAATACAATAGATGAAATTCCAATTGCTAAGTCTTTTTTATTCCATTTACCATTATAGTAATGACATCTATCGCTATTCTCTTTAACAAATAGCATTAGCAATGATGTACTACTATTAAGTAATAATGCAGTAGTGAAATATACTACTGCACCAAATATATTATTCTTTATAGAATTCTTCATTATACCACATTTGTAAATTTAATAGTACCTGCAAAGTTAGCTACTTCTTCCATATTTAAGAAGTCTAATTTAACTGCACCAGATACATTATAGGTCTATATCAGGTTCTTGCTGCTTAGAACACATCATATTGTTCTTTACCCAAGATATTTCATATTCTGTTAAAGAACGATTAAATAGAATAATATCACCATGGCAACCGATAAAACTTCTTAAATCATCTTTTCTAATAGTTCCTATAAATAAAGTATCAGTATCTTGTTTATCGCCAGGATATATAGTTTGTTCGTTATATTTATTTTTAGTTTGATAAACAATAGAATTATCTTTATCTATATTTATATTAGTTGCTGAATAATATGAATATGTATTCCATTTATCTCCTTGTTTATATTCTAAAATAAAAGCACCATTTTGCTCTAACGCTTTAGACATAAATATACCATTATCAACTTTTTCAGCAAACCAAGTTCTATCAGCAATAACAGTATAATCAGTTAGAATAGGAAGTCCGTAAGTAATGGCATAAGATTTACCATCATAACAAAGCTGATTAGGATAATTCGCTATCAATTCAACATCAATTTCAATATCCTTATTCGTTCCGAAATCATAATAAATATTATTTTCTTCTTTATTATTGAAAATTTCTTCACTAATAATAGGAACGTCGATTACACTACCATTATTAATATTAACCGAATAAACTTGCGTAGATTGTAAATTACCATCAGTACTAACTACACTAAATTTAATATCATCTATTTTCTTATTGATATTAAATTTAAGTTTATAAGTTTGATTATAATAATTATTTTTTGGAATGCCAATAGTAAAGCCAAACCAATTATCAGCTTTCTTTTTAACTATATGAAATTTGTTATAAGATTTTGTACTTATATTGCTATTAATAGCTGAACCATAATTCCAATTCTTAAAATCTTGAGCATAAATACCAACACCACTATTCAATTTACCTTTAAAACCATAAAGATAAGCATCATGTTTATTACCGCTAAAGTCTTTTAGAATAGAAGTAGGAAGTTGCTCAATAGTAGTTTCTTCTGTTACTGTTTGAGGATTGCAGTAAAAACCAAAATTCTTTTGAGCTTTAATGCTGGCAGGTAAATGATAGATACCACTTCTATTAATAGTAATAATACCCGTTGTACCATCTTCCTTGTTATATTGGTATCTTATAACAGCATTACCTGTATATTTAATATCAAATTCAGCAATAGAATTTCCGAAACCTTTATAAGTGACATTATATTTTAGTTCTGTACCAGCAGCAATAACTATTTTCTTTTGAGTAGAAGTAACTCCTGTGTTTTCAATTTTCCATTTAGTAAAATCGTCTGCATAACTTTCAATCACATCGAAATTCGTCATACCCTGCTTCTTCGGGTCATACCAAGCCTTGATGTGCTCTTTCATACCAGCAGGCCAGACAAGACCGCCACCACCCGAAGCGGACGGGAAACCGACAGACGGTATACCGATAGTAGGAATACCGATTGTCGGGATGCTGATGTTGGGGATAATGATTGGTTTCATAGGCTATCCCTCTTTAATCATTTTGGCTTCTGACACTTTCGTAGCACTTCTTATTGTAATTTCCATACCTGCCGCTATACCAATAAGACGAAATATCACATTGGAAGGACCTAAGGCTTGATTGGCATTTGGGGAAAGCGGGATAGGATTCATGCCCTCGATATTGGCAAATACAGTCACCATTCCGCCCTTGTTCTTTATCTGTATGGTAACGGGATTACCGTCACTGACAAACGTTGCGTAATACGCTGTTTTGCCTTCTTCTTTTTGAAATGATAAAACTTCTGCTGCCATGATGTTTACTTTTTAGAGTTATTCAAATAGTTCACAATTCCCTGCACATGCAAGTCCACTATTGCCCGTTTGCCCTCTTCCGATAATAAGAAGCCAACATCTTCCTTATTGTCTTGGAATAGGTTCTCTGTAAGGACTGCCGGACACTTCGTGTGCTTCAAGATGTAGAACCCGCTTTCCTTATCAGGGTCGCCATCCGTCATATCCTTGCGTATCTTCATACCCGACAAAAGTCGTTCGGCTGCCGCATATAAGCTGTCAGCTAATTTATCGGCTTTCGTCTGACCTGCCGAAGTCCACGCTTCCCAACCACGTGCCTGCATCCATTCAGAGCCGCTTCCCGCTGCATTACAGTGGATAGATACGAGGATTGTGTCACTTGCCTTGTATTCGTTCGCCCTACGGCAACGCTCCGATAAGGGAACGTCTATTTCCTCTTTGACGATACGTTCGGCATCAACGCCTTGTTTGCGCAATTCCGCTTCCAAACGTGTGGCAATCTCACGGGCATACGCATACTCTTTCAATCTTCCGTCCGGTGAACACTTGCCCGGAGTGTTACTTCCGTGTCCGTTGTCAATCAATACTTTCATTCTGCGCGTCCTCCTTGAAATATTTGTCATAAACTAAACGAGCCACCCATCCGGCAACAACACCGACACCGAATGATACAACAGTAGTCAGGTTCACCCAAAACGGTGTGTAGTGCATGTAAAGCATAACTCCCACGATGATAGCGATAACAATCGCTGCGATAATCAGTTTCTTTTTCATTTTGTTACTCCTTATCTTTAGTTATTATTTCATTCATATCTCCTTTCTCGACATCGAGCACTTTCTTTCCGAACAATCCCAACGCTTTCAGTAAGTTGAAATTATATCCCTTTGGCTTCAAGATATTGCTTATGATAGAGCAGAACTCTATGAAGCAGACAAACAAGCATGAATACACATCAATATTCCATTTATTGCCAGAAGCAATGTTTATCATCACCACCATACAAACAAAGGCAAAGTATGTCACCATTTTACCCATAGTACGGCGCACAGCACTTGAAAACCGAAATTCTTCACCCAATAGCAGGCATTTCCTTATCCCGAACATCAAATCGCATACAACGACTGAAAATGTTACTATCAGCCACGGTATCATGTGTTCCAATGACTGTGCAATAAAACTGCTTGCTATTACCGAGAAACCACCCGGTATGCTTTGGGTAATAATGTTATTCTTCATCTTATCGTTATTTGTCAATTATTCATATCTTTGTGTCTCTTATCAAATAAGCGAACTACTGTCATTCCGTTTTGCTCGTGAGAGTAGGACGGGATTTTTATATCTTGCCATAATAGCGGAACCATGCACCCCACTTTCGTTCTTTCAGATAGTTCGGGTTATCCTGGTTAAGTTTGGCTTCCATTTCAAATGCGCTCGCACGGTAAGCGTTTTTATTGACCTCTCCGTCCCCAATCTTATCGTCTGTGAACAGGTGGTACACGAAGCTTACAAACCATTCTGCCAAATAAAGAATGTAGTAGAATAGCGGGACAAGTAACAGCCACCATGCACTGACATGGAATGACAATAATACAGATGGGATAGCCGCTATCTCCATACACTCGAAGAACTGTTTCTGATGTGTCCGTTCATGGCGTATGATTGTTTCGGACAATTCTTTCAGCTTCGTAAGGATGAAGCCGAAGAGCATGATTGTTGTGTAGCCGCCAAAGAGGATGAGTTTCGCAAACCAGTTTTCATAAAATACTTTTACTCTCATAATCAAAAAAGTTAAATTCAATTCTTATAATTACTTTCTTATATAATTATAGCTGTATAATTTACCATCAATTTTAAATTCAGTAAGCACCGTTGGAGCGGTCGTTTCGTTGGCAATATAACGAGGAGCACACATACCTAATAGAACAGCATAATTACCGTAATTCGTGACAGAACCGTAAACATCAGGAATTACTTGCTCATTAAGAGGACAAACTTTAAAACCGCTATCTATTCCAGCTAATACAATTCTATATTCAAAACTTTCTATATATTTTGAAAAATATAGTGCTACTTGAAAATTTTGCGGGTCTCCAAAATAAGGCAACTCAATGTATTGTTGAAGAGTAATGGGTGTTAAATCATTCTCACCAACACAAGGATAAGGATAGCCAGCATAAATAATCTTATTACCGATATTAAGCAAATCAATATTTTTATTTCCAACAGCAAGATTACTAATAGATGTAGCTCCAATTTTAACCATATCTAACTATCTCCATTTTTTAATATCAGGGTTTATATTTCCGCTCTAAATTCTTATCTCTCATATCAAGCATCTGTTGTAGCATACATTGTATATTCGTTTTTAGTACCGATACTATCATATTCAGTTTTAGTACGTTTAACAACTCTTTGTAGATTATCGGAAGTGAGTATATCTTCTATAGAGGCAGCGCAGTCTTCATCATTGGGCATTAGTTTAAATCCCATACGCTTGGAAACAGGACCGTTATTAATATAATAACTGATATTGCATTGCAAGTTATATTCTTCAGTTTCAGGGTTGTGAAAAGAGTAAATGCTACTAAGTTCAATACAATTATCTTTGCTATTATAACTGTGAAAATAATACTTGGTGTGGTTCGCTATAATATCCTGGATTATTTCTTTCAGATTATCAACCGAACCAAAGATGGTGTTTATAAGGTCTATTGCTTCCCTGTCTTTTTCGTTTTTATTGGTAACAAGATAAGTGCCCACAGAAACGTTAATAACCTTACCATAATTGATATTATCCGCATACTTCTTCGTTGCTATATTCGCCACTATTTCCGCAGGGGGGTCAGTAGTTGGACTAACACTTTGGTCGCCTGCTATATATGTATCGGTATGAAGAATAACTTTTGCTTCATGAGAAGCATAAAAGTAATATTTACCACCACCTCGTACAAAAACATAGCATGTATCAAAGTGGCTCAAATTACCTAAACCCCTCACAGGGTCTATATCTGCATGAATAAAATCTGATAAGTATATAGTAGTCTTGCTATCACGATTAACGCCCCAAGCATTCGGAGCAAATTCCCAAATTTTACGAGTAGAAAAACCTCTCTCATGTTGAGACCATGATGGTTTTGTACCGCTATCTAATGATACCAGCACTTCTACTCGTATGTTCATTCTTTCTCCAGCAGCAATCGTAACCGGATACCATGTATTTTCATCCAATCCCGAAGTGTCAATCTCTGTAAGCTGCATCATGTAGCCAACACTACGAGCGCTTGAAATGCTGTCATCGACATATTTCTTATCAGAGACTTCCGCCCAATCCCCATTCTTACGACCGTATGCCTTTCCATCAGTTGGCGCTTCATCTATGCCGCCTATCTTCCCCTGGCTTACCCATTCGCCGTTCACCCATGCGTAGTAATCATAAGGGGCTTCCGTACCTACAGCCATGAACCCGTCAACTGCCGAACCATCAGGAACAGCGGATTTCAAGGCTTCAAGGGTGGCGTATTCTCCAGCCACACGGAAAGAGCTTCCCGGTTCACCCTTGCAATAAATATCCGTCTTGTCGAAGCTTTCCGTATCCTTGTTATACACATAGACATAGTGGTCTTTGCCGATGTATGTCGGATTGTTGGCAACCTTTTCGGCATCTTGTGCGGCTGTATTAGCGGCGGCGGCTTTTTCTTCGGCATTGGATGCAGCGGTATTTGCGGATTGGGTAGCCGTTTCCGCCCCTTCTTTAGCTGCGTTGGCATCGGATGCAGCTTGTGCCGCCAGTCCTGCTTTCTCATTGGCAGAATTTGCGGCTGCCTGTGCTGCTGTGGCGTTGCTTTCTGCTTTAGTAGCGGCTGCATTTGCTTTATCGGCAGCTTCCAAGGCGGGAGCGGCTAACAATTCAAGTGGGGCACGTACAATAATGTCCTCTCCGTCTTTCTCTTGATATGCGGGCAGAGAACTTATGCCAGTAAGCGTTTCTGCATTAGGGACGTCACCAACACCTTGCGACTCTGTTTTAAGGCGGGCAACTATTTCTTGATAATCCTGTTCTGTCCAAGCCATAATTATTCCTGTTTATCGGTTACTTCTTCCGGTTGATTGTTGATAGCACGATTGAGCGCGTCAATGAAGAAAGGTTTGCAAAAAGCATTTGCATGCTCTTGTATCAGGGATACTTCTTCATCACTATACTCTGTCTCTTCATTGGAGTTGTATATCTTCAAAGCGAGTGCATGCGATGCGATACCGTTACCGTTCCGGTATAATACATTCGCAAAATTCTCTCTACAATCTATATTTTCACAATGCTTACGGGTAATGTCCGTAGCAATCAGTAATTGTTTAAAATTTATCTTTTTCATGAGCTTGGGTATGATTTAGTTAATCTTCCATCTTTATAAAAAGAAAGTCCGTCGATGCCAAGAGACACCTGGTATCTTGAACCACTTAAATTTGAAATCATTGACAATGACCCTGCAAAAAGGGTAGTAGACGCAGTTAAGTTGCCATCACTTGCTATATTGCCCAATTTTAATCTTGGGTAAGTAACAGAAGTACCTCCGCCTCCACTATCAAGGAATGAAATTCCACCCACATCATATCCTTTTGAATTATAAAATTTTAGGCTGTTTGAATTTGGGTTTATTTCTATTTTTGTACCTGACGAAGCGGTTGATATTTTGCCAACAATGCTAACATTCCCATTTTCGTCTATCACCAAAGAGTTGTTAGGAGTTCTTACATTTTTAAACACCCCGCTGTTTGCATTTATCTCTCCTTCAAAATATCCACCAATAGCCTTTATTGTCCCGTCTGCCTGAATAGACACATTCCCGTTGGCGGATATATTTCCGGTAAAGTATATATTTTTGGAAACCACGGAAATATTATCAAGTGCCACATTGATTTCTGAACCTAATCCGTCTTTTTTGACATATAATTTAAGTTCATCGGTAACCCCATTGATGTCCAGCCCCAACTGCGTTACATCTTCCTCTATTTTTGTAACAGACAATTTGAGGTTTTCCGCTGTCTGCTCAATCTGTGAGAACTTCTGATTATTACTTTCAGAAAGCTCCTTTACTTCCAACCTGATACTTTCCGCTGTCTGCTTTATTTCGGAACTCAATTTAGTATACAAATCCTCGAATGCGTTTTCGGCAAGAGCCAGCGAATGTATGTATATATCCCCCGTAAACTTCAACTCAAAATCGCCCGTTCCGTCCCATGTGCCGGAATATTCCTTCATTGCGTATTCCTCACCCGGTTCAATACGTTCGGTGAAATGCAGGTTCTGACCGGGAAATCCTATTGTCAGCGTTCCGGCTGTAGCTACCTTATACCGGAAAGAGATAAAGAAATTCTTCGGTTCTTCCCCTTCCTCATAGGTCGGTTTATTGGCTAAATTCGCATTTGACTGTTTAATTCCGGAAGAAAGGATACGAAGCACGTTTCTATCTCCGTCTCTAATAATGGCAGCCATAGCGTCCTTACGGGAATAGAACTTGTCGTTAACCAATAAGAACTTTCCGTTCACAGTAAAGAAGCGAACATCGTTCTTTGTCTCCCAACCGTTCGTATTGGATGCAAATGCCGCATTGTACAGATAATTATCCTTTGCCTGCACCTCGTCAAGCACTTTGGAAATTTCAGAGTAAATCAAATCTTCCAATATCTTGAATTGGGTCATAATGTTTATTCCCGTTTTCAAGATAAAGTCTCCCATGAACTTGTTGCCTTGCGGACTGATAACCGTCACTTCCTTGCCTGCTAAAGAATAGGAATCTATCCCGGCATACTGATGGATACTCGGTGCATCATCGCCATACACGGACAAGGTGATTGCGTTCTGACGCTTCTTGTCTGTTCTGTTGCCGAGTTGTACAAGGCTATCGCCTTCCTGCGGTATGTCGCTGTTTGCATCACAGTCCGTTTTGCTAAGGTCTATATAATCCTCGCCAACACCTACGCATAAACGCCAATAATAACGGTTGGACACATTCTCGTAGACACCCGGTTTGATATTGAAGTCTTGGAAACGAATCTGGTCACCTTCCTTGAACTGGTTCTCGATAGCCGTTTCTCCATCATCCACCAAAAGATAGCAACGCCAAAAATCCTCGTGTTCTTCTACTTTCCCGCATTTCATTCCGGCGGCAGTGAACATGTAGTTTCCGCCTGCATAAGAGAGCTTCTTTATCTCCAGTTCGGAGAACATCGCCTTAATACGCACAAAGAGTTCGTCCACTTCAATGTAGGATTTACCCGTCTTGCTGTCTACTTTAATAACAAAGCCTTCGCCGAGAGCACCGGAAGAAAAGTTCATGGACTGGATGTAGTCTGAAAATAATCCGCCTAAGAACTTTATTAAAAATCCAGCTTCGTCCGGTCTGTCTTTTCTTATAAAGAACTTGGATAAAGCCTCTATATCAAGAGCCTTAAAGTAGACAATTCGGTCGGCGGAAGTCCTGATGAACAGTGCTGGGTCGGCATCTGCGACGCATATATATATTTCCCCGAGATTCAGACCTTGTAAATGCTCTTCATCACTCGGAGATAAAGCAGGGGGAGCTGCCTGATTGTTTTCATTAAGAGCATCACCAAACCATAATATTTTACTAAGCCTTTTTTTCATACCTCAACCTTATCAACATTAGTAAATGCAGCTTTTTCTGCGCTGAATTGCAACATCTCTCCATCTTTGGCGTGGTCTATCAGGAATGCGGGGAAAGAGGCGGAAGAACCAGCTTCAGGAGAGCCACCAATACCTGCAATATCGTTATTCTGTAATTCAAGAGCCATATTTATATGGAACAACTGGCTATCTTCAATAACTTGCGTCATTTCCGGAACAGAACTTTCCGAACGGACATATCTTGTCCCGTCAATTTCCACCATAGAAAGGCATAAAATACGGTTTATGTGTTTTGCAAACCAATAAGGGACACCGTTTGAATTTCCTATTGTAAGATTATATACATCATAAGGTACTGCGTATAATTCTTCTATCTCTTGCATTTGGTTGCGATATTGCTCATTATCTATTCGAGGGGAATATCCTCCAGGTTTAAATCCTGCTTCCACACGAAAATTAAATACTTGCTGAATATCATCTACCCAAAATATGTTATCAAAAGCGGAGTTATTGCTTTTATGGGAATAACGGATAAGCACAGTTTCCTCTAACAAGTCATCAGAGGAGCATACGATAAAAGGTTCTGATGTATCTTCGTTGATTGTAACCGTATATACGGCATCCTCCAAGTCTCGAAGAATGGCGTAATACATCACTACATTGTCATTATGATTATATGTGGAAAGTGATATTGGTGTAGAATTTCCTGCGGCAAGATTGTTCAGGCTCGCTGAAACTTCCTCAGAAGCATTAGTGAATACCTGTATATGGATTTTATCAGAAGCGTGGAACTTCTGAATATAGTCCATATCAAGCCCAAACTTATCTTTTACAGGTGAGAAAAAAAGAGGGCAAACATCACCAACTTTTACCATGTCCTTTCGTCCTTTTATAGTGATGTGCAACTTCACACATCATGCGCAAATATACATACTATTTAGACCAATTCCAAATAATACCTTGTAAAATAACGAGTGCCTGATAGACTTATATGGAATCTCCTCATCTATTAATCCACACTCTTGACTATCAAAGAATATTTTACCGCTTCCGGTCGCCCATAATTATAGCTTGCACTTTTTACGTAGCCTTTATAGATACGCCCGTTCTTTTCCACCCGAATGTAACCCGTCAAGTCTGACGGTATTTCCAAATCTCCGGTCTTGACGGAAAGTTCTCCTACTGTGAACAGTTTGTTTCCCAATACAATACTCGACCTTTCGCTAACTCCATTGATTGTCACATCACTGTTACCGTCAGATGATGTAAACTCCAACGCGTTGGCAAAAGCACCTATATACCTTGCGTTTGCTTCAATCATAAACCTTTGGGAATACATGGCATTGAACATAGTAGAAGGAGATATGACACCGGATATTATATATCCATCCCTTACAAGCTTGTATTTTTCTCCGTCAAGTGATGCTCCAACAAAGAATATATCATTATCACTGTCGCTATCAGTCGTATCTTCACCTCTTTTTTCCGCAAGAAATTCCATACCATAAGCATCGGCTCTATATGGGCTAACTAATTCCAATACGTTATCTGTCAATGTAATGCCGGTGGTGTATTCATTGGTAAAGCGGAATTCATCGCGACCATTTACACTGTCGTAATCCTGTTTGTCATACCCGACTTTTACCCCCGAATAAACCAGTCCGGCATTCACATTGTATTCCAAATCGGAAGTGCTGTCCTGCAAGTCCTTTATTTCTGTATCTTGGAATAAAGTATCACGATGAACAAATGTCACCTTCTCGTCACCGATTACAGGGACAAACCCAAATTCCGCGCTCATCCAATTGGCGAATTTGGTATAAGATGTATATATTTTGGCATTGGGAAGTCCTCGTATGCTTTCTGCCGGAACTATCATCGCCATGTCTAAACGCTCATCTACTCCGGTGGCGATTTCACCCGTTACATTGTTCTTATCAGTTATAGACCTCAGTAAACGGTTAAGCAATACTTTAGGACTGATACAATCTATTTTTACAGATTTTCCACGCTCGGAAAAACTTATATTTAACGGTGTGTCAAGACTGTTGAATTTAAAATTAACGGGAAAATTTTGATATATAGGGTCAGATTTTGCAAGTGCTATATTGAAATTAATCATCTCACCTGGAGATATTGTCAAATTCTCATCAATATCGACAGTGTATGTATTAAATGTTTGAATTGTAGCGGATTGATAATATATTTTAAGCTCTTTACTATTTTCATTATAAGAGGAAAGCCGTATATATATCGGGAAGGATACGCCTGGTCTCTGATACGTAATGAATACACTGAATTTTACTTTTATTCGTATGGTCAAATCCCTGTCAGATATATTTTTGAACAGATATTCTCCGAATAGACTTTCCGTACTTTCAAATCGGTTTTCAGCCGTATCAAAAACCTCTACAATGTCCTTTGTCGCAATTTCCGGTTGTCCTAACATATAAAAAGGAATAGTATAATAAGCATTAGGATAAGCAGTCATTACATGGGAAACATTAGGCTCCTCTGCGTCACTTGGTATAGACCATTTTATATCACTGTTCATCAACAATCTGTCATAATCCAAAGGTTGGGACTCCTTTATTTCTTTTACCGGATATTCATACTGCGTGCCTTTCTTTGCTTTAATCAAGCTTGCGAGACTGTTGTCGACGGCATTTATTTCGCACGTCGTATCATTGTAGGAAAATGTGGAGTAGTCCAAAGCGCATCTGAACTTTTCATTTAACAGCCATGAGTTATTCCGGGTATAAAACACGAGTGTTGCGGATGAGTTCAGGTAATTCGACAAATATTCTTTCAGCAATAGCGAATAAGCGCCGTTGGCAAACTCAAATTTTGTGGAAAAACTACGAACAACTCCGTCATAATCCCCTCTCTTGAAAGACATCTCTACATCGTCCCAATTAACAAGCTCATTTGTGGCGTCATATGTCATTCCGCCTATCAACAGCTCACATCTGTAATACATATCTATTTCTTTTTTGAAGTTGAACGTATCATGGCATCTATGTCATCACACATACGCCTGACCATATAGGCATATTCTTTGGCGGAGAACGTGTTTTCATCAATGTGCATTTTTACATGGGACATTAAAGAAACGCGTTCTTTGGTAAAATATTCCCTATCCATTTTTATTTTCCCTATATCCGGAAATGTTTCCTGCAATTTTGCAAGGCGGTAATTGTCAGAAGCGGAAACGCTGCTTATCCGGTTCTTTATCTTATCATGTTCGTCCTCTCTGAATTTATAACCCAAAGCAGACATGACTTCTACAGCATCACTCCAGTTTCCGGAAGAAATGAGTTCCTGACATATGGCAAGACAATTTAATCGGATTTGAATTTTCAGCACTTCATTTTTCCGGTTTATTTGGGCGGAAACAGACGTTCCCCCTATTATTGATAAGTATTCATTGCATAGCTTCTCGGCCGCCAAAGCCTTTTCTCTGATACTATATCTTCCGCCTTGAACAACCTTATCAATATCCCCCAGAAATATGTCTATAAAGCGGGAAAGGCATATTTTGTTTAAGTCATTATATATCATATCTTATACTCTGCTTGAAATCCAATTATAATCCGCAATATGGTTGGCTTTCTTCATAATCCGACCAATGTTCTGCAATTGTTTGGTATTGCTTTCCATCTTTCTTTCAAGTCGGCTGTAATCGTTGTTTACATTAACAACAATCCCCTCTTCTCTCATATTTTTTAGCTTTTGTTCCAATAAACCATAATCCGATGTAAGTCCTCTACGGTCATAGATATATGACAAATCAGGGATTACCTGCGCATGCGCCGGAAGGTCTACCAATGTCGGCTTATCAGGAGTGATAAAAAGCCCGTTATTAGTTACGATACCCTCTTTCTTGCCGCCATCACCTACTATTGCCAAACCGCCGGGATGGTCTTTTGTTCCTTTGGCATATTTGGGAATGGGTTGGGCTGCTATTAGGGCTACTTGGGCGGCTCCCATAGCACCGACTAATGCAGCAAGAACTAAATTTGGAAGTGCTTTTGTCACAGCTAAAGCGGTTGCTATTCCTGCCTGAACAATAGAATTTGCTTTATCCCATTTGGCTTGCTTCTCTTGTAATGCAGCTTTTTTCTTTTCCAGCTCTGCATTTTTGGCGGCTGTCTTATCTTCGGCTGCACGTTTGCGAGCTTCTGCCTCTTCGGTGGAAATTGCACCATTTTCTTCAAGGGCTTCTATACGTTCTATTTCTTTATCGTATGCTTCATCGTTGGCTTCTTGTTCTTTTTCAACGTTTTCTATCCGGGCATCATATATATCGGTCATCAGCGAAGTGATGCCTGATACTATCTTCCCTACGGCTTCCGCCATGTTTTCAAAACTTAACCTTCCATCCTCTGCTACATCAACCATTATATCAGATAACCCCTCGAATATTCCGGCTGTTTCTCCAAGAGCGTCTCTTGCCACATCATTCATTTCTGATAGCCCGCTCTTGAACTTGTCTATCCATTCTTCCCGTTTCTTGGTAGCGTCATCATAATTTATTCCGTTTATCTGTGCTTGAAGGTTGGCTAACCTATCTTCCAACTCCTGATATTTTTCACTATTTGGGTCAAGAAGGGACATTTCAGCCTCCGCCTCTTTCATAAGTGTTTCAAGACGCGCCTTAGCATACTTAACTCCAATATCATATAATTTCTTTTCGTAATCCTCTTTGCTTATTTCGCCATTTGCATATTGTTTTTTTATGATATTGGCTTCTTTCAAAGCGGATGTTTCCTGCTCGTTTACCACCTTATCAGTATTTGCCTCAATCAACCCAATTCTTTCTTGGAGGTTTCGCATTATGAGAGAATTTTCCCGTTGCATGTACTTCATACGTATCGCCACAACATCCTCTCCATTCTTTTCAGCGTCCTTTATTTCCGCATCACGCATCATATTATTGAGTTGTATTTGGAGATTAAGCCTTTTGTCTAATTCTTCATTCGAGTTTTCCCCAATGGAAGCCAATCTGTTTTCAAGATTTGTTTTTTCTATTTCAAGCAGTTCCTTATCGTATTTATCGTTTATTTCCGCAATGGCTTTTCCTTTCAGCGTTTCAAGATTTTTCCGAAGCTCTATTTCTTCGTCTGTCCTACCCTTTATCTCTTTAATCCTATCATCGTATTCCTTACTGATTTCAGCTATTTCTCTTTCTCTACCGTCAGCTATCAATTCTATTTTAGATTTGGATAAATCCTCTGTTATCTTCTTGATATATTCAGCGTATTCTTCCACTTTCTTTTTTTCATCGTCATAAGCTTTATTATTTTTACCCGGGTCATTAACCAATGCTTTTACATCTACTAATTTTTCTAAATCATTCATTTGGTTCTTATACTGAATACTTTGCTCTTTTAAGGCTTTCAAAGTTGCTTCTTCCGCTTCAAGTTTCTTTTTTGCATCTATACCTGCTTCTGTTCTCGATAATCCCGTATCTACAAACTTTTGATATTCTGCACGTGCTTTTTCGACAGTATAAACTTGATTAAGCCGTTTAAACTCGGTTTCCTCGTAATTTGTTGCGGCTTTTGTCACTTCATTCATTACCCGTTTAGCTTTGGCAGTAGCGATAATCTGTGCTGTTAATAATCTATATGCGTCTTTTGCATTCCCCGTCATTATTTGTTCTTTTGTATAATTATCAAATAATTTAGGGAAAGTACTTTTTAATTCATTTGCAGCTACGATACGCTCTTCCATAGCTTTTTTATTATCGGTGGCAGCCTTATATAATAGTTCTAATTTGATACGTTCTTCTATTGTATCACGAATAGCTCCTTTTTGAGCTATCCTTAATTTGTCTTGAACGGAAATTATTTCATCCAATGCCTTCTTTCCTCTAAACAAACTCTCAACCCAATCTGATATTTCATTTCTATAAGCCGTCAAAATTGTAATACCGACAACTACAGCTGTTTGCCAAGAAAATACACCCCCCATTAATTGTTTCCAAACAGAAACCGTTTTTTGCCCTTCCATTCTTAGCCTTTGGACTTCATCAGACGTTCTTTTTATTTCATCTATCAACATGGGCAAGTTGTTAGATATAGCGATAATAAACATATTAAGTCCTAATGCCGCATTAGGAAGTTCACGGGCTATTTGTTGAACTTGCATCTGCAAACCATTCCAAGAGGACGCATAATTACCTACATTCCTTTGATAATTCCCAAATTGAGAGTCAATCTCTTTTAACTTATTATTCAAAGCATTGGCTTGCGCTATCAAATTCTTCCCGACACTACTTTCCCGGTCAGCTTCACTCAACGCCTTATACCTTTTCTGCAATTCAAGCATGGCGGCATTCATTTCATAATAACTGCCGGAAGCTGAAATAATTGCCGTGGAATGATTTTTTATCAAAGTCGAATATTGCTGATTTTGCGCCATCAGTTCCGTATGCCTTTGTTTTAATAGCGAAGACTGCCTTATATATTCAGACAAAGTAATTTCTCCGTCTTTATAAGATTTTGCAAGAGATTTAATATCCGCATCAATCTTTTTCATAGCCTCTTTATTGGCTATGGTATCAGCCGTTAACTTAGTAACTTCGCCATCATATGCCTGTACGGTGTCGATTATGGCAGCATAGTTCATATTTGCCGCCTGCAATTGAGTGGATGCCTGGCTTATTATATTACTTGCTGTTTGGGTGCTTTTAGCCGCATTATCCTGCGCCGAAGACACCTGGTTGGATACGGAAGATAATCCGGCAAGCATATCACTTGCATTCTTGATATTTTTAGCGAACTGTTCAAACAGAAGGTTTAACTTTTGCAAAGATGACATTGAATTTAGTTGCTGGGATACTTGACGTAGCACGGTAAGTTGTTTCGCCTGAATAGATGCCATATTTTCTTGCGTCTTATTCAATTTCTCCAACAGCGAGGTATAATTACGTGCTTTTTGGGAAAGTTCATCAAATGTTTTGGGATTAGTTTTTACTCCTTGCGCCAACTCCTTAGCAAGCTCCACATAAGACCCTTTTGTACTATCAAATTCAAGACGGAGTTCCTTTAATTGTTGTACGGCTTTTTTGTCGACTAAATCGGTAATTATAAATTCGTTTGCCATAAGTCCTAATATTGGGTGTCATGCAACATCACATGATAACGCAAAGATATAAAATTATTTAGAATTAGTCTAAATTAAATTCATATATTCACCATTTCTTGTAAGTACAAAAATAAGTACCTATTTTTGTACAAAACAATAAAAACAAGTAAATTATGAGAACAGCCAACTATTCAGAACTAAGAAATAACCTTAAATACTATCTCGATGGTGTGATAAATGACAGTGAGCCGTTGCTGGTGCACCGTGCCGGCAATGAAAGCGTTGTTGTCATATCTTTAGATGAATACAACTCCATTAAAGAAACTGAATATATAATGAAATCTCCGGCAACGATGGAAGCTATCAGAAAAGGGGAAGAAGATATTAAGAATGGAAATTGCGTTTCTCAACATGAGGGAGAAAATATGTCAGACTTTTTAAATCGGGTTGTATGTACAAAATAACACTTTCCGCACAAGCAAAAGAAGAATACCAATATTTTGTACGAAGCGGTAATAAGGCTATAATAAATAAAATATTGTCACTGCTTGAAGATATTGCCAAACACCCTTATACCGGAATAGGCAAACCGGAATCTCTGAAATATGATTTGTCCGGCAAATGGTCTCGGCGTATAAATTCGGAACATCGCATTATCTATTCAGTTAATGATGAAATAATCACGGTTTATGTGCTCTCTATGAGGTATCATTATAGCAAAAAATAAAGCCCCAATCTTTCAATGGGGCTTTGTTCATTTTTCCACGAACTCCTTTAATCTGTACAGCCTATCAATTGCCGGATTGTAGAACGGGTCGGGGAAATGCTGGTTTATATCGTGTATATTCGCTTGTACGTACTTCTTAACATCGAATATATTCTCCGACTCGCTCAACTCTATTTGAGCGGGCAATTGAGCTGTTAAAGCCCAATGAACGATAGCCTTTACACTATCCTCATCGTATGCGTATTTACTTTCTTGTGCCATATAAGAGTATTTTTCAGCAAAGATATATTTTCTCTAAATTAGAACCAAACATATTCAATCAGTTTCCCGTTGAACATTTCGCCTCTCGGGCAAAAATTGAAAACCCCGTCTTTCTCATAAAGGATATATACTTTCCCCTCCATCTTTGCGGCTTTTCTTGCAAGCGAACGCATCTTAGCTATATCTGCCATTCTCTTTTTGTTTTCACACGCACATCCCATTATAAACCGAATTTTCTAAAATAATCCGCAATGCCTTGCTTTATATGCCTTTCCATGAATGCCTTTCTCGCATAAGAACCGACCTTGTAAATCGCCTGTCCGTATTTCTTTTCTATATCACCGCTAAAGCTTATCCCCACACTTTCAATCCTTAGCCCCTTATCTATCGGTACGGCTGTAATAGAATCGTGAAATTCACCCGTAATTATCAGGTTTGGCGTCCCTTTTGAACTTACAGGAGCGTTTATCAGCGAAGAATACATAAGTGGGGCTACCCTTTGCTTGAAAGCTGCATAGCCTTTAGCGTTCTTATACCAATACCCCGCTTCTTTGGTATTGAAATACGGGTCATTAAGGTAAGTAGGGCGTAACGGTTTGTCATTTCCGTTAATACCTGACCATAGTTGTTCTACAATATATTGGGAAACTTCTTCTCTGTTTTTTACCATAATATCCCGTATCATCGGTTCAAATCCGGTAGCAAACCGTCTGAAATTTTCTTCTGCTTCAATAATGTTAGCCATAGTCAAGACAATTTAGGGGCGAATGAACGCCCCTAATTAAACGATACCACCATCATAATATACAATCATCTTTTTTCTGTCTTGCCGCACCGGAAGATGCTATATCATCGTAGATGGACGAAAGGGTTTTCTCCCTTTCTTCGGGCGGGCGGTCAAGAAAAAACACATTCTTATGTGTGTTTATGAAGTCCCTCTTCTTCATATTTCTCACCCTCTCCTCATTGAATGTTACACCTTCTACTATCATGTCCAAGCCTCAATACCCGTAATTCCAGCTTCTTGCAATACAGAGGGAGATGCAAGGGTAACGGAGTCCTCGCCAACGGTAGTAATGACCCCGTTAGCATAAGAAGCACTTGTCGCCCCGTCCAACACTTTTTCTGCATTCTTTGCCAGTAATTCACCGTAATACTCCGTAATATCCAAATTTCCGAAGTGCTCAATCAATTTATACTTGTTTGATTCCGTTGATACCAAATCAACATATACCAATCCTTTCAATGCGTCAACGACATCAAAATCATAGGCTCTCACATCCGCGTTCTTGATATATTTTTCGTAGTCCTTGAACATGGTCGCGATAGTCAGATTGGCTTCTGTACCGGAAGAATCCCAATCCTGACCGCCCGGATAAACGCCGGACAGTGGAATGCCCGCCAAGTCTTCCGTACCGTCATTCACTCCGTAAACAATATTATTTTCGTCTACAAAATAAGCATCAAATGCTACATTTTTTGCTGCCATTATATTTGCTTTCAAGCTGGCATCGTAGTCCTGCAAAGTCCATACATCATTTTTAGCTGAATAACCTGTGACTTTTGTAGGACCGTAGCCTGTAGGAGAAGTTTGCGCTTCTCCACCGGAAGGTGCATATTCCACAATCGTTTTGATAGGGAATATTCTTCCCGGACGGTCTGCATGGCAAGCCTTTTCAAAGGCTTCCGCTGTTTTCTCTGTAGGTATCTTATGACCGTGAATAGTCAGTATGATAGCTTTTATTTTACCAGGGTCAAGCACACACACGGAACTACCCGTATTAAAAGTTGCAACGCCCGGGCATTTTCTATAATCTATTGCCATAACATTTTACTTCTTTAATGGTTAAATTTACATTTTTCATCTCAATAGCATCAATAAAATCACTGAATGGCTTCCCGTCTTCTCCTATAACCCCAACTCTTCCATATCTGTAGTTTTCAATGTAGGAATGTGGAACCACATCATTGTAACTACGGACAATGTTTATGTCTTTCTTGATTTCATCCAAGAAAAGATTGTATATAGGTCGCAATACCTGCTCAAAGGAAGTCTTTTGCCGGTCTTCATTCGAATACCCTTTCAAAGTGTTTACCATAATAATAAACTCCAGGCTAACCTCAGTCTCGGCAGAACTTCTATCTTCCGTGAACGGAGAATAAAGACATATTATAGGAAACTTCAATTTACTTGTCTTGGGGCTTTTACCCCATAAAGTTAATTGATTGCTTATGTAGGCCCAGTCTCCGAATAAAAACGACACATTGCTTCCGTATCTTTCCGATACCTTTTTTACAATGTCCGCAAATATATCATTTACCGGCTTCATATTCCCATACAGTTTATTTTACGTAACATACATGGATTGAAACATACACCAGCATATTCCTTTCCTTGCAAAAGTTTATAAACACGCTTGTTCATATTTACCATATCATTCCATGCCCTAATTTGCAAAACTTGTGGAGAAACAGCATCTCCATCGGCAGAGGTTACTGTTCCCACATTTGTTATGTTGTAATTACCGTCCGCTATATACTTGAAAAATATATAGCAAGCAATAGGGCTGTATTTTTCTGATAAAATAGCAAGCAGCCTATCCCATTTATCATCAACGCTATCTTCTTTTGAGTTAAGATAATCGGTAAAAGCCTTACACATATCCTCACCAAGTATACGAATCAAATATTCCTGTTCATATACGGAAATATATGATTCTATTTTGCCCAACTCCGCATCTCTTGTTATAGAGGGAGCGCCAGTGTCAGGATTTATCCCGACACTCAGCAACCCGGTGAAAGATTCGTAGTCAATTATCATACCGTATCTTTTTTCGCAGATTTACGTTTAGTGAACAACTCCTCGCAACCCAACGCTCTGGCATCATTAATCAGTTCGTTTGTCGCTTCAATTTTACCCTCGGCATAAAACTTGCTCGCAAGAGCCATTCCGACTGAAACTTCATCGCCTGTTTTATACTTCACACCATCCTTGACAAATGTTACGTTATAACGCTTAGTCAGGTTTATTCTATATTCTTTTCCCATAATTATTCTCCTTATGCTCCTTGAGTGATACCTTCTATTACAGTAGAGAATGTGTCCTTTACAAATGCGGTCTTATATTGCGACTTGATATAACACATCAGCCTCTTCTCTGCGATTACAGTCACGATATTCTTGCGGAAATCGTCATTCTCCCATCCTAAGGTAATAGACAATTCCCACAAGTCACGAATGTTCAAGTATGAGAAATCACCCATGATGAAATCTCCTTGTTTCACTGCTGTAGTAGTTTCTACACGCAATCCCTGAATCAATTCATCTCCATATCGGAATGGGCGGAGATATTGACCGTTAGCATCCTTAGCCAACTGCATGGACGCGTAATCCAATGGGTTCATCAGTACAAGGTTCGGACGATAAGCCATTTCGCTGGTGGATACAATTTGCGAATATCCAGCCACAAGAGCATCAAACATATTTGGCTTCTCAACATAGAAAGTAGAGAGAGAGAATGCCGGCATATCCGATGCAACGCCTTTTATTTCTCCACCAGAGCCATTGCCTGACAAAATTCCCTGCTCTTCTTTGATTCCAAGTTTATTTACCATTTCCGTTTCAACTTCATTGACGAAGCTGGGAAAATCCGACAGCGTTTCCTCTGTAAATTTAGCAGCAATAGCCACTTTGGCAACGGTTATTGTTTTTTCTGTCAATGTCGCATCCATCAAAGGCTTTAGCCCACCTTCAGAAACCCATGCAGCATCTCCGTCCTTGCTTGTATATTCCGCATAAACCAAAGCCCTATTATTTGTGCTTGATACATTTGCATATTTTCTAATGACGGTTTGCGCTCTCGGATTGACTGATAAATTTGGGTCAACCTCAAGTCCGTAATGCGGAGCAAGGGCCCCGGAAGTAATAGTTGCAGCGTCTTTCTTTTCCAGCACAAGATTTAATCCCAACTTATTGCCGGGAGCCGACTGACAAGCCGATTTCAAATCAAGAGACATAACGCCCTTCTTGTCCGCAGCAATATACTCCTTGAGCTGTTCGTGTAGCTGCTCATAAACAGATTTAATCTTTACCTCCCCGTTTTTACCTACTTCGGTAGAAGCCTTTACACGTAAAATGGCATTCTCCAATTCATTAACCTTCTCCTCAAAAGTCTTTTTGTCAATGCCGGCAAAATCCTTTTCCTTGATGTCATTTATGGAATCAGCGGCATCCTTTATGGATTTACGCAAATCTTCCAATTTCACTTCATCCGCAAGATAACCTTTCACTTGTTTTTCAAAGGCTTCTCCCATTTTTTCGTCCAAAGATTCAAAAAACTTCTTATTTTCTTCGGACAAGCCGGATGTGTCCATAAGTTCTAAAAATCCTAATTTCATACCGATTTTAGTTTTAATAAATTACATAATGATTTTTCTTCCGTTTTGCCATTACTGCCGGCTTCCATCCCTTTGGGTGGAGCAGGTATAACACCGTCCGGCCTAAAAGATGCAAGTGACATTGCTTTGGCTATAATTTTTTGCAAACGCTGTTGCTTGGTTGTACTCATATTTTTACATAACAAGGAAATTTCACCGCTTAAATCCTTATAAGCGTTTTCGTAGTCTTCAATTGACTTCAACCCCAAATACTCGGTTTCTCCATTACAGCCAATTGATACCACCGATATTTCATACAGCTTAACCTCTCTAACAATCAGGGCTTCTTTTTCGTAATCCCATTCGCAATTCTCCCATACATACTCATAGCCAATAGAGAATTGATTAAGCGTGCCTGACTCAAGTTGTTTTATGGCCCTATCTCCAAGTTCAATCTCATCAATGCGCGCCTCAAAATAAAGCCCTCTATCATCTTCTTTCAATTCTGTAATAAATCCCAAAGGCTCTGACATGTCGTGCATCCAAAGGAGTATAATTTTGTCATTTGCCTGGCTTTGCGGCCCTCTTTCATTGATACTTTTTGAAAAGCAACCTTTCAATAGAATATCATGAGCCTTATCCATGTTTCCGAATACAGCAGCGTATCCGCTGATAGTCCGGCTTTCGGGGCTATATTGGACATCCTTCGAGTTTATGGAGAACAATTTATACTGCATCCCCATCTTATCTTTGTATTTATTTGTCATTGTTTCCATTTTCCTTACTGTTATTGACGTTATTTTCAACAGATGCACTGCTTGCTGCACTGCTATCAAAATCTCCTTTTGGATTATCCGGGTCAATATCTATGTATCTTGCAACTTCTATACGCGCCTCATCATGTGTTATCAAAGACTTATCTATCAATCTCTGTAAGGCATCAGCAACTTTAACCAAAGTATTGGCTTCTGTCTCCTTATTGGTTTGAAGGCATTCAACATCTGTAAAATCAATCTTAATAAAAACACCTTCCGGACATATGGCTTTTGAAAGACATTCTGCTATCTTTCGGCTATCTGGAATGATTACGTCCTGATAAGCCTTTTTCCCGGCACTTTCAAGGTTGTCGTATTTGGCATCCGTAAAAAGATTGGCATTTATGCCCATTGCATTGGCAATCTTATCTGTACACCTCTTATCCTCTTCATGAAGTTTTAATTCATCAGCATTAAAATCAAGAGGAAGCCATCCTAATTTGTAACGTGTCACCAAAATGGGATATTCCTTGTTTACTAAGCCATAATCACGTTTAAATCTGTCCTTTATATCCTTTTCATCTTCCGAGGAAAGGGCAACATTTCCCATCTGGTCAGTATAATCATTATAGAGCACGCCTTTAGGACCACCATTTACAAGCAATGTATGGCTTGCAGACATAGAAGCTACCCAGTTTGATATAGGCTGGGAAAGGCTATCTGAAACGGACTCAAATTTGACATCAGCAGTCGCACCGCTATTTATTACTATATTGCTGTCATATATTACAAGGTATTCATAATCCTCCAACTCTAATCGAGTTCCGTTACAGTCTATATATACACTTGATATAATATTTTTTAGTTCGTATTGGCGAAACACCTTACCGGTTCCTTCCATATGGAAAATCTCAGGTGGAATTATCCACATTGCCTTAGGAGTGCTTGTTTTTGTCGCTCTAACAAGAACAATTGGACAATAGCCGAATACCTTAAGACATATTTCAATTTGCTTTACAAATGAAGAGAATGTTTGCAGCGGATTGGGAGCGTTGAGTATATTACGTATATCGGCAAATGTCCTTTTTTCATTTCCATCCTTATCTGCCACATAAGGAATACCACGGGACATCATAGAACCGATTTTATCAACTACAGTGAAGAAAGGCGTACAGGAAACAAGCGCTCCGGCTTTATCCAAATTGTCAGTCATGTCATAATATACTTTCCATTTGGAACGCCTTCCAAACAAATCGGACAAAAACCAGTAGTTTCCTGCTGCATCTCTTTCTACCCGATTTACATTATCATACATCGGAATAGACTTTTTATTCTCTGGCTTCCAAAATTTAGTAAATATGCCCATATACAAAGCAGGAGCGACAGCAAATTAATGCGGCCACTCCCATATATTTAGTGTTTTAGTCCATTAATACGGTTGCGTGCAACTTCACACGCTTGTAGTGACCCTACGTGTGCAAATATATATATTATTTAGACTAATTCCAAATAACTAATAGCATTTTTATGATTATTTTTTTGATTTTCTTTTTACTCTATCTGCTATACAACACAATACATACATTGCTTCATAGACATCTTTGCCATCATAGTCCATTAGATTACGCATAAATAAGGACATTTTATTATCTCTCTTGAATTTAAAATCTCGAATTAGCCCCTTAAATGCTTCAATATAAGAAAGTTTTCCTGTATTTTCTTGCCTTGCCCACACATCACCTATTTCAGCCCTATAATCGCGTATATAATGAAGCATTGCCTGCGAAGTCTCAATGTTTACATCGGCACCAGCGACCACCGCGGCGATTTCTTTGATGGGAATCAATTCTCCTATATACGCATCATCCACATATATTGTATCATGTACAACATACGCTTTCGCATACAGAAAACGCCCATTAAGCAGTGGATGTATTTCTACAATTGGAATGCCGGAAAATGCGACTGTCGCAGCCTCATAGCTGTCATATTCAAAATCTCCGCGTTTTTCTACGGTTCCGGTAAGAGCATCTGCCCCATCATCATGTGCGTTTTTTCCGAACTTCCTAAAAGATTTTATCTCTGCATAAAATTCAGGAAAGAGCACTTCCCAACCTTCCGGCATATATGTAAGATTCATAACCTCAGCGGAGCGGGTAAATATTCGAACTTCCTTATTTCCCGACTGATGAAACCATTTTATTTCTGTTTCATTATTGCCCATTATGCGTGATTGCCGCTCTACGTTTCGGGCAAAACCACGTCCACCGTTATTGCTTTCAATGTTAGCTATGGTTACTCTATCTTTGGCAAGCAAAGCTGCAACTTGCGGTTCCGTAACCTCCATAGGAGCGTCCGTATATAGTATGCTTAAAATAAAGTTGCCTATTTCTGTATCCACATAATCTATGGAACATAATCTGTCACCGCCCGTATCTGCGGTATCGGTATAATTTTTCCGAATGGCACGGTTAGTATATGGTATTTCCCTATAAGTCTTGAATGTACCGTACATGAGACCTTCTATAGGTGTAGGGTTTTGCATATATTGTGTTTCAAAGACGAATGGATTTATTCTATTGAGATTATGCAATTCATCCAATGTGTGTTTAAATTCCCACAAAGGAAATTCTTTCCCGCCCGCTTCTTTTTCTATGACCGGCAATGAAAGAACAGTCCATTGCCCTGGCTCTGTTTTCATAAGATAGCCGCACAAATCATTCTCATGCAGGCGCTGCATGATTATTACAATCGGGGTGTTTCGGCTGTTCACTCGGTTACGGATAGTAGTTTCAAAGCGTTGGTTAACCTTTTCCCTTTTCACGTCAGACAAAGCGTCCTCCGGCTTAATAGGGTCGTCTATGACAATGGTGCCGGAAAACCTTGCCCCCTTTAATATGCTATCTATTTCTTTTTCTGTTTCTTTATCATCTATATCGTCCACCTCTCCAGCGCCAAATCCCGTTATCTGCCCACCTGTTGACACCGCATATACACCACCGCCAGCAGTGGTACTCCACTTCTTTTTGCTGTCTGTGCCTCTCTTTATCTGGACATACGGGAACAGCTGTTGATACTCTTCTGATTTAACTATGTCTCTAATCTCTTCTGAATTATCGTGAGCCAAATCGTCAGAATATGAGAGATGGACAAACTTTGAGGACGGGTTGAGTGCCAATCCGTATGATATAAAGTTCTTTACGGCTAATTCGGTCTTTCCATATCGTGGTGCAATATTGATTATCAGTTTTTGAATTTTTCCGGAAATAACATCATCCAACGCATTACATATGCGTTCATGGTGTCTGCTCACCACAAATTTGCGCCCTGTTTTACTTTTAAAGAAAAATTTTGTGTAATTGAGAACGCCCGACATACAAAATGCTTGTAGATACCGCACACCGTCCATCATAGCCTTTCTATCAGTTTCTTTGCTTCCTCGACACTTATGGGTTTGCTGGTATTCATCTCTATTTCGGTAGGCTCATCAAACCCAAGCATTTTACATATACGCTCAATAGCCTTTATCTTATCATAAAGTTCTATCTTCACATATTCAACATCTACAATTTCCGGAGCATCACTTGTTCCGATATTTTTTTTCAATATCTTGGTAGATATACTTTTTATTGCTGATTTCTCTTTGTCAGAGAGTTCATCAAATTCTTTACGCTCTATCCATGTGTTGTGCATGCTGGCAATGGATGAGAAAGCTATACCGGACAATTCTTGTAGAATGCGTTCTTTAGTTATATCCGATTTGTTTTTTTGTTCCTCCTGCAACTCTTTGACCCTTTGGGCTACCTTTGGGTTGGACAACAACTTGCAAGATTCTTCCCACACTTGTTTATCTTTCATCTTCTCGCACGAATAGGCACGACGATAGGCATCGGAAGTATTACCGCTTTCGATGTAGTAGTTGCAAAAATTCTCTTGTTTGATTGTAAGTCCTTTCATGTCTTTTCGTTAGTATGGGAAGCATGCCACTTGACATGCTTTTGCAAAGATAATAAAAATATATTGCAATTATAGCGCATATTTTAATGTTCTTAATCATGGCTTATTGGTTATACACTCAACCCAAATTCCCGGCAACACCAGCCACGTGGGTATAGAGTGTCCTTTAGGCGATTTGGCAGTCCGATTTCACCTGGACGTATTAAGCCAAACGGCCAACGGACTTTCCTCTTGAATGGTTCCAAACTCCCGTATAACGACCGAGCCTTTCAAGGGGCGAATGACATCAACCTGCATCCGCTTCGAGGTTTTAGGTGGGGTGACACCCGTACAAGCATCCTCTAAGTGCTTCCTTGCATCGTACTTCCTGCGGTTTCCCGCCCCGTTTTCACAGCCCTCTACAAGGTTTCTTCATCGGCCAGAGGTGCACACACAGCGTCATGACCGACTGAATGGCCTTATATAAATAAAGCCTGTAACCGAGGTGGGAAACGTTACAGGCGATATATTAAGAATAGCCCTGTTGGGCTGATACTTCAATGTTGATATGTCGATTGTAGCAAGGTTCCCACTCTCGTTACACAGGTAAATGTAGAAATGTTTTTTTGCACAATCAGAGAAAAGGAACAATCTTTAATATTTACTTTTCATTCGTGGGCGAAAAAGGATTAAAAGGGTCTAAAAGGGCTTAAAAAGTGGATAACAAATATAATCTTTCACTTACATTGTTTATAATCAAGGTGTTATAAATGTGAAGCATATTCCTGTATTAACATTTTATTGCATGTATAATGATATATTTATAAATGAAAAGCATTTAAGAAGTCAATAACCTTTCTGTTCGCTTCATCCACTTTTTTCATATCGAAACGGATATAGATGTCGGTTGTTGTACTGTTCGCCCAACTATGCCCAAGCGCGTGGGCGATTACCTCTTTGGGAACATCGAGTTCTGCCGCTACCGTGGCCCATGTGTGTCTTGCCCAATATGAGGACAAATCAGGGAATAAAGGATTTCTACTCTTTTTCCCTCCCAATCCCTTCCTTTCTGTCTCTCCAATCTGTTTTAACCCTATTCCCATACGATGTAGGAAATCCTTGTAATTCCCGTATTCATCCATTATATTAAGAAGATAATCCTTCCCTTTGTATTTCTCAATTATAGCCTGCGCTTCCGGTTCTACTTTAATACTGTATAATTTCCCCGTCTTAGCTCTTTTATATTCAAAACGACCATTTACCAATGCAGAATGTTTTGCGTTAAACAAATCGGCTGCATTTACTCCTATGAGATAGAACATGAGCATGAACATATCCCTATATCTAATCTGGTATTCCTCACATGGATAATCTCTCAATAACCTAAGTTGTTCTGCTGTAAGGCTGCGTTTTCGGGTTTCCTCTTTCTTTATTGAAAACCTTCTGAATGGATACAATGTTGTGTACTCCTCATCAATGGCGTAGTTGAATACAGTACGTATGTTCCGTAAATGAATAGCGTAGGCATTAACCTTCATCGTCTTTGCCATCCACGCTTCAAAGTTTTCCAGCCACGACTTATCCATGCTCTCAAAAGTACAATGACTATCGTATTCCTCAATCTTGTTTCTTGTGGTTGTATATATAGACTTAGTCCCCTGATTGGTTTTCTTGGAAACGAATTCATCAAGATAATAGAGAAACGTCTTTTGATTTTCAACCTTGCTACTTATAGCGTCCTCTATCAACTTCTTCAAAGCTTTGTCTGTAGTTGATTTCAACTTTTCTTGTTGCTCTAAAGTAAATATTACTGTTTCCGCCTTGTTTATTATTCCACGGGCAACTATATTTCTCGGCTTGTAATTTTGTGCACGCACAGAATATTCGTTCCCATTCCATTCTTTTTCCGATGCACTTAGCTGCGTAGCTATCATTATTTGTTTGTTGTGGAATACATTCAACTTTATCGGATAAGTACCATCTTTTTTTTGCCTTCTTTTATCAAGGTAGAATTTAACCGTTGCCATATATCTATGTTTTTAGTTTATGCAAATCTGAAAATTTGCATAGGATTTGCATACAAAGATAAGATTAAAAGGGTTTAAAAGGGTCTAAAAGCGGAATGTTATTCAGCATATATAAAAAAATAAGCAGCTACTTTATTTGTAACTGCTTGATTTTCAAGAGAGCGGAAAACGGGACTCGAACCCGCGACCCTCAGCTTGGGAAGCTGATGCTCTACCAACTGAGCTACT